>Ga0306920_100000239_pt1 | contig 63983 bp, 49 predicted proteins | sample flu12Cox44000170_FD_204666 | JGI IMG/M metagenome (GOLD analysis project Ga0306920, IMG submission 204666) | Lab enrichment of tropical soil microbial communities from Luquillo Experimental Forest, Puerto Rico - flux4day.12C.oxic.44.000.170 (v2)... | ecosystem: Environmental > Terrestrial >...
GATTCCCGCTAACCTGTCGGGGAGCATTAGCTCCCGACTTCCAGCCCTGTGGCCAGGGCAGCTACTACGAAGCTCACGTGATAGATGCTTTTGTGTAACGCGGGATTCAAAATTCGCGCACACTGCTCGCTATGTCAAAGCCTCGTGCTGACAAATCCTTTATACCAGAGGACGGTAGAGTGCGCAACCGTAATCGTGATTCGCCGGCAAGGAATTGAGCGCTCCCCCCGCTGAGCCGCATAAATACTGGCGATTCCATCGTTCGTTGCCGTCTGTGCCTCGCCGTTCATCCCACGCTCCCTCTCCCGAGCCAGGGAATTCCACACGATTCCCACAGTCGTAGGCTGGGGCACTTCCGGAAAACATAAAACGGCATCCTCAGAGACCGCATCTGACCTGATGTACTCCTGGGCAGATGCGAGTAGGACAAAGTGCGCTTGCGCCGAAGTGTACGCGGACTGGTGCTTGGCGTCGGATTCTTGCTGACCCTGACGCCGTATGGACTTCCCTGTGCGTTCGCAGTGCTGCCCGCGGGTCAGGTCCAGCCGCCCACACCGCCTCCTGAAAAGAACGCGGGCACGCCCGCATCATCGGCAGCTGCAACCTCGGCTGGGGACCCGCAAACAAATTCCCAATCGCCAGCGAGCATTACCGGCACTGTAGTCGACCAGGCCGGGGCCATAGCCGTCGGAGCACTAGTACGACTTACGCGCGCAGGTCAATCCCAGATAGAGCAGCTATCAACGGACGAAAACGGTCAATTCTCCCTCGCCGGTCTGCCCCCGGGGCCATTTCAACTAAGCATCACGGCACCTGGCTTCCAGACCAAGGTATTTTCCGGTTCTCTAGAGCCGGGACAGGCTTTCCTAGTGCCGAAGGTGACGCTGAGCATTGCACCCGCCACTACCGATGTGCAAGTCGGGCTCACTACGGAGCAAGTGGCGGAACAACAGATTCACGAACAGGAGAAGCAGCGCGTGTTCGGCATCATTCCGAACTTCTACGTCACCTACGTACCCAATGCAGCTCCTCTTGCGGCGAAGCAAAAGTTCCAGCTTGCCTGGAAGTCCGCGGTCGATCCTGTGACCATCCTGGGGGCGGGGGCGACTGCAGGCGCCCAGCAGGCAACCGACCAGTACACCGCTTACGGGCAAGGCGTCCAGGGATATGCGAAACGCTTTGGCGCAGCTTACGCCGACGCTTTCATCGGTACGTTCATCGATGGCGCTGTCCTCACATCGCTCTTCAAACAGGACCCACGCTATTTCTACCAAGGCACGGGCACAACGCGGTCGCGAATTTTGCACGCTCTCGGCAATGGAGTCATTCGTAAGGGCGACAATGGACGGGCACAGCCGAATTATTCGGGCATCCTGTCCAGCTTTGTAACGGGAGCTATTTCCTATACCTACTATCCGTCGGGAAGTCGCAGTGCAGGACTGCTGGTACAGAATGCGGCAATCGGGATTGCTGGAGGAAGCCTTGTCGGTCTCGTCCAGGAATTCGTTCTGAAAAGATATACATCGCATGCCAACAAACAGCCCGCGTCTCCACCGCAACAACCGAATTCCCAGTGATGCAGTGGCGGAGGCCGGCGCGCACAATTCCAGTCCCACCGGTGCGGGACTAGCGCACAGGCACCCTTTACGATTGCAGCCGCGCAGTTCAGTGATCTCCAGTCAGCTCCCGGCCCAAGGCGCGAACCCGGGCAGCGGGATTCACTGGGCTTGGGCTCGACAACAACGGGGTGGGACTTTGTCCACCCCGTGGCAAACAACTGCAGATCCAGAATCTGCCGGCTTAGACGAGCCCCTGATCCAGCATGGCATTGGCGACTTTCAGGAAGCCGCCGATGTTGGCACCGTTCACGAGATTGCCTGGCGTTCCGTACGTCTCGGCTGTCTCGTAGCACGTATTGTGGATGGCGATCATGATTTTATGCAGACGATCGTCAACTTCCTCGCGGGTCCAGTTCAACCGTGCACTATTCTGGGCCATTTCGAGGCCTGAGGTCGCGACGCCGCCGGCATTGGCCGCCTTCGCCGGTCCATAAAGCACTTTCGCCTCGAGGAACAGCTTGGTGGCTTCCAGAGTGCTGGGCATGTTCGCGCCTTCGGCGACAACCTTAATTCTATTGTTGATAAGGTTAGTTGCGTCCTTGGCGTTGATTTCGTTCTGCGTGGCGCTCGGGAAGGCACAGTCAGCCTTGACATTCCAAAGCGGATTGTGGCCCAGCTTCACATCGGCGGGCATGAAGATCGCCTTCCTGAACTGCTCAGCATACTGGCTGATGCGCCCCCGCCGAACGTTCTTCAACTCCATGACCCAAGCCAGCTTCTCGCGATCGATGCCATCGGGATCGTAGATCACCCCATCGGAATCGGAGAACGTGACCGGCTTCGCGCCAAAGTCGAGCAGCTTCTCGACCGTGTATTGTGAAACGTTGCCGCTTCCGGAGACCAGGCAGATCTTGCCTTCGAGCGTGTCCTTGCTCGTCTTTAGCATCTCGGCGGCGAAATACACGCAGCCGTATCCGGTTGCCTCGGGACGAATGAGCGAACCGCCCCAGCTCAGCCCCTTGCCGGTAAGCACGCCAACGAACTCCTTGGTGAGCCGCTTGTATTGTCCGAACAAGAAGCCGATCTCGCGCCCGCCCACGCCAATGTCGCCCGCCGGGACATCTGTATCCGCCCCGACGTGTCGGTAGAGTTCGGTCATGAAGCTTTGGCAGAAGCGCATGACTTCGTTGTCGCTCTTGCCCTTGGGATCGAAGTCGGAACCGCCCTTGCCGCCGCCCATGGGCAGGGTCGTCAGGGAGTTCTTGAACACCTGTTCGAAGGCGAGGAATTTCAAAATCCCGAGGTTGACGGAGGGGTGGAAACGCAGGCCACCTTTGTATGGACCGATGGCGCTATTCATCTGGATGCGGAAGCCGCGATTGACCTGGATGTTGCCCTGGTCATCAAACCATGGCACACGAAACATGATGACGCGCTCGGGTTCGACAATCCGTTCGAGAATCTTGGCCGAGATGTACTCCGGATGTCTCTCCAGTACCAGGCGCAGTGAGTCGAGTACTTCCTGCACAGCCTGATGGAATTCGGGTTCCGCTGGATTCTTGGCTTTCACCAGCGTCATAACTTCATTGATGTAGTCGCCCGGCGCCTTAATCCCGGACGACGTCATAAGTCCGATTGTCATAGAGGTCCTCCTCGACCCGTACCACTACTTACTCAATTGAATTGGCCCTGCTCTAGTTGTTCGTCGTCAACTGGCCGACAGAGTATTGCAGCCCCGAAACCGGGGGTCTGCAGTGACTGCTATCACCCCGAGGGGTGACTGCCGGGCGGAAGCACTGTTCAACCAGGTTCCGGCCCCGAAGATCGACGGTGATCAGCGATCCGCGTGTCAATCCGCCGGTTGAGGATACTAGCGCAACCTGATGCCGAAAATCGAGTAGAACATGAGGTACGCGATTCGTGATCGCCGCAATAGGCGGCTTGGTCTTGTGTCGTTACATGTTTGTCATCTGTATCCACACACATTGGACATCCCCGGTCATTCTCCATCGCAACTGCCGCTCAGACTGAGCTACAATGTCCGCACGCCAGTGGCCGATTCGTCTCCAGTCGACGACCGACGCGCATTCTGTCTGCAACGAGTAGACAGTACGTAAAAACACTTTCTCCGAGTCCTTCGAGCGTCGTTAGGAATTGCCGACAATTCCTAACGACCACCAGATGTGGAGCATCGTGTTGAACAAGCAGTATTTCCGATTCGGCAATTTCCGTCTCTATGCCACCGAACAATTGCTGATGCGCGACGACACCGCTGTGCCTCTGGCACCGAAAGTCTTCCACATCCTGCTCTACCTGGTGCGGGACAGCGGCCACCTGGTCAAGCGCGAAGCGTTGATGGATGCCGTCTAGCCAGACAGTTTCGTCGAAGAAACCAACCTGACGGTAAATATTTCGCTTCTGCGAAAAATCCTGGGAAATGCCGATGATGGCCGGCCCTACATTCGAGACGGTTCCTCGCAAGGGATATCGTTTTCAAGCTGAAGTCTTTGAGGAAGAGGATGTAGAGGCCACCCGCGCGAGATGCCTCATCAGGAACGGAAGGTAGCAGATCCGGTGGTGAATGGCGGAGCGGTTGCCGTCGCAGCTCTGGTCTCTTCGGCGGCATCAGCGGCACCCTCGCCGAGGGTTGCGCCGACAACCGATGCAATGCCAGAACCTGCGGCAAGGGCTTCGAGGAGCTCCCGCGTTCGCTCTCTGTCTTTCATTGGCCTGGCCATTATGTTTGTCGCAGCAATGGTCCCCGATTCACCGAGTTGCTGCAGCAGATGAATCTTACCTAGGTGCCAACCGGTTGAGCCCGAGGCGAGGAAAGCAGATAATCGACAAATGTCCGTTCCGCGCCTGGCCGTCTCCTGGTTGACCAGTCTCCTCGGTATCGCTTTTCTCTGCATCAGCCTTTTGGCCGCGAAGGAATTCGTCCGCCCGACTGCGGATCGCGCCGCTTCCTATCCTTGTCACGACACCCACCCAGCCGAGAAGGTCACGGCTGCGGTCGATGTCTACAACGCTCCTCCCAAGACTGACATCTTTGCCACCAACTACATGCAGGAAGGGATTCTGCCGGTATTTGTGGTCATTACGAATGATGGTGACCAGCCGGTCTCGGTGAACCACATGCTTTCGGAATGGGTGACGACGCGAAAGAGCAAACTGGAAGCACTGGATGTTGACGACGTGATGCGGCGTGTCGGTCACGTCTCGGGCTCCAGTAATCCGCATCCGGTGGGACCGATCAACCTTCCCGGTCACGGCCCGAAGAACAAGAAAGCCCAGCAGGAGTACGACGAGATCACGCGTGCCATGTTCACCGCCGCCGCGGTCGAGCCCCATTCCACGCAGTCGGGGTTCCTGTTTTTCGACGTGCAAAACGTGCGCGATTACCTCGCAGGCGCACACGTGTACCTCACGGGCATACGCGATAGCAGTGGGAATGAGCTGATGTACTTCGATATCGCGGTGGTGCCGTCGAATGCAGCGGGACCATAGCGTTAATAGGGATTGCCTGTTCCGTCACTTGGTTGAGCTTTGGGTGTTTTTCGATGAATTGGCGTTACAAACGCCGGGCGTTGGTGCTAAGGATCGACGATTCCGCCCTGAAGAAAGAGCCCTGGCGGGCACAGGCGCCTGGCAACGGAGTCAATTAGGGGCGTTATTCTTCGCCCATCTTGGCACCTGATTCCACGCAATGAGCGAGTTCCATTTCTCTATAATCGAAGCCTATGGCTACCACGCCGAAAGCTGTTGTTGCGACACGTTCCAAGTACGAGCCGGTCATCGGACTGGAAGTCCACGTTCAGCTGCTGACGAAGAGCAAAATCTTCTGCGGATGCTCGACGCAGTTCGGCGATCCTCCGAACACGAATGTCTGCCCGGTATGCCTGGGAATGCCTGGTGCGTTGCCGGTGCTGAACCGGCTGGCGGTGGAATATGCGGTGCTTGCCGCCATGGCGCTGAACTGCGAGATTCGGGAGACATCAATCTTCGCCCGCAAAAATTACTTTTATCCCGACCTACCCAAGGGTTACCAGATTTCGCAGTACAACAAGCCGATCGCGGAGCACGGCTACATCGAGATCGACTCCGAAAGTGGCCGCAAACGAATAGGCATCACGCGTCTGCACTTGGAGGAAGACGCCGGCAAAAGCCTGCATGACGGCCTGCCGGACAGCAGTGAATGGACGTCGATCGATCTGAACCGCTCCGGCGTGCCGTTGATCGAGATCGTCAGTGAGCCTGAGATCACTTCGCCCGATGAAGCGTACGAATACCTGACTCGCCTGAAGGAGATCATCCTCTATAGCGGGGTGAGCGACTGCAACATGGAAGAGGGTTCGTTGCGCTGTGATGCCAACATCAGCATTCGTCCACGCGGACAAAGAATGTTCGGCACCAAGACGGAAGTGAAGAACGTGAATTCCTTCCGCTTCATTCGTGAAGCTCTGCAGTATGAGATCGAGCGCCAGGCCGAGATACTCGACTCCGGCGGCACGATCATGCAAGAGACGCGCCTTTATAACCCGGCGGAGGGCAAGACTTACGGCATGCGCTCTAAGGAACAGGCGCATGATTACCGGTACTTCCCCGAGCCGGATCTGCTGCCCCTGGTAGTCGACGAGAAGTGGCGCCGTCAAATTGCAGGGAAATTGCCGGAACTGCCCGAAGCCCGCCGGCAGCGCCTGCACACGCAATACGGGATCACGGAGTACGACGCGGCCACATTGACCAGCACACGGTCGCTGGCCGATCAGTTCGAAGAAGCAGCCGCCGCGGCGAAGAATCCCAAGCGCGTGGCTAACCTGGTGCAGAGCGAACTGATGGGCCGTCTCAAGGCGAAGGGCATCGCGATCGAGCAGTCGCCGATTTCGATGAAGGGTGTGGCCATGTCGGCCGACCTGGTCGAAAGTGGCGCTATCAGCGGCAAGATACTCAAAGACCTTTACGACCTCGCGTTTGAGCGCCGCGAAGACTTTCCGGCAATCTACGAAAAAGAGAAGCCGCAACAGATCACCAACACCGCGGCTCTGGAGAAAATTATCGACGAAGCGATCGCTGGAGCTCCGAAGCAGGTTGAACAGTATCGTGCCGGCAAGAAAACAATCATCGGCTTCTTTGTTGGACAGGTAATGAAAGCCTCAAAAGGCCAGGCTAATCCTGCGAAGGTCAACGAGCTGCTCATGAAGAAGTTGGACGGATAGGCATCCTATCCTCTATTTTGGGCTGCCGCATGGGCGGAAGCATGTTCGTGCACGATGATCCAGCCTGCCCGAATCTCGGGGACCGGTGTCCAGCGCAGCGCCCTCTTTCGCTCTTCATCGTGCCCGGTTTGTTAAGTCCAAGGTGACGCCGCATCAACCCACGTTTTTGTTAACAAGAAATCTCATCGACTTGACCTGCGACAGCACCTTGCTAAACGCGAGCTTTGTACTCATCCCAGCTGGTGTGCTTCAACGGAGAGGCATCGAAGTATATGTATCCCGTGTCGGCTAATACTTCGTCTGGAATCGATAACGCAGTGTTCCTTGGCGATTTGTTACTCTGTACGTTTCCATGAGACTTCGCTTTGCTTGGCTGGCTGGGAGCATGGCTTTGATTGCGTCGTGCGCCGGGTGCGGTATGCCCGGAGCACCCCAGTTGCCGTCGCTGCAGCTGGCACGCCCGGTCGAGGACTTGACGGGCGTACGCAAAGGCAACCGCGTGCAACTGGATTGGACACTGCCCAAAAAAAACACGGATAAGACACAGGTCAAGTTTATCGCCCAGGCGCGGATCTGCCGGAATGAGGGCAGCGCGTTGATGAGTTCGTGTACCGAGGTGGTCAAGATTCCGGTTCCAAATCCTGAACCTCCTAAGAAACAGAAAGGAGAACCTGAGCCGAAGCCGGAGCGGATGCAATACGTGGACATGCTCCCTGAACGAATGGAAGAGAACGATCCGGGCGGATTCGTGGCCTATGCGGTCGAGATGCTGAACAAACACGGGCGGAGTGCTGGCCTATCCAACCAAGTTTTCATCCCCCTTGCGCGGACGCTTCCGGCGCCTGACGAAGTTTCCGCAGCCGTCAGTGCCGAGGGGGTAATGGTTTCCTGGAGTGGTGCCGCGCCTCCGAAGGCGCCTGCTGGCGTCACCTATCAATACCGCATCATGCGCAGCCCGGCCGGCAGCCCCGCCTATGTCGCAGTCTCTGACGTCGAGCCTTCAGCCAGTGGCTCCTACCTCGACAAGACTTTCGCGTGGGAGCAGAAATATGACTACCGGATTACAACGGTGACACTGGTCCACTCCCAAGGGCGCAACGCGAGTGTCGACGGTGACGACTCGAAGCCGGCTCAAGTATTCACCAAAGACATTTATCCTCCATCGCAGCCGGTGGGGCTGCAGGCGGTTTTCTCGAGTGTCGGTCAGAAGCCTTTTGTCGATCTCACCTGGGCTCCGAACACGGAAGGAGATGTCGCCGGTTACAATGTGTTCCGCCGCGTCAAGGGGGGCCAATTCGAGAAGCTCAATACTCAGCTGGTCCCGGTTCCCTCGTTCCGTGACAACAATGCCGAAGCCGGCAAGACCTATATTTATTCGGTTTCCGCGGTCGACCAGCGAGGCAACGAAAGCCCGCACTCCGCCGAAGCAACAGAGACTGCGCCTGAGAAGCAGTAATGGAGGTTCCTCGATGCGTTTCTGCCGTTTTCAACATGATGGCGCCACGTGGTACGGGCTAGTCGAAGACGTCGGTGCCGTCGAGACCATCACGCGGAGGCTCGCCACCTTCCCACCATCGTTCGCCGATTTTGCTTGCGCAGACAAGGCTGACCTGCCGCTGACGGCCGTCCGGATTCTGGCGCCCAGCCAGCCCTCCAAGATCGTGTGCATCGGGCGCAACTATCGCGAACACGCGAAGGAGTTTGACAGTCCCGTCCCCGAGGAGCCACTGATCTTCTTAAAGCCTCCTTCTGCAGTCATCGCATCCGGCGACAAGATCTGTCGTCCGCACACCCTCTCGCAGCGCGTCGATCACGAAGGTGAGTTAGGCGTTGTCATTGGCAAGCGCTGCCATCACCTGAGGCCGGGCGAGGACGTGCGTCCCTACATTCTCGGCTATACCTGCGTCAACGACGTAACCGCTCGCGATTTGCAAAGAAAGGACGGTCAGTGGTCGCGTGCCAAAGGGTTCGACACGTTCTGCCCTTTTGGACCTGCAGTCGTCGCCGGGGTCGATCCCTGGAAGGGAGTTCGCGTGGAGACGCGAGTAAACGGAGAGGTGCGGCAAAGCGGCATGACCTGCGATTTCATCTTTCCACTGGACGTCATGATTCAATTCATCGCGCAAGTCATGACGCTTGAGCCCGGTGATCTCATCGCGACAGGTACGCCGGCAGGCGTAGCCCCGCTGCAACCAGGAGACACGGTAGAGGTCACGGTGGAAGGCGTCGGGACTCTCAGAAACCCGGTCGTTAATGTGGAGTAGAAGGCGCGGCCATTGCGGCCGCAATTAGTGGAAGAGGCAGCACCATCTTCCTGGCTATTCGCGCTATCCTAGTGCAGCGGTGCTTATGGGCTCCCTTCGCTACTATCCAGTCCTGGTCTTTGGCGCGGCCGCAGCTCTCCTTGGCTACGCATTGCTATCGCGCAAAAACAAAAAGAGCTCCGAGCAACTCGAAAGAGAACGTAGAACCGCACTGACGTTGGGCGGCCGCATTCTTGACGGCACTGTGATTGACGTGCAAGAGCTGGAAGAGACGGAAACCGGCCGCCAGATGACTTTGTTGATCTACACCTACGATGTGGCCGGCGTTGCCTACGAAGCTTCGCAGGATGTCACGCGCCTGCGGCAGTTCATTGACCTTTACTCATGCCGGCTGGGTCTGCCGGCTTCGGTCAAATATGATCCCCACAACCCGGAGGATTCCATCGTCATCTCGGAAACCTGGTCCGGCCTTCGGAAGTCGCCCATCCGGATGAAAGCATGGAACTCCGAACGATCCAACACTTTTGTGTAACTTTTCAGGTAATCTGGAGTCAATTTAACTACCAGCCGCACACGCGGTCACAAGTCGCAACCGAAAAATCTTGAGCTGCATTGGTAAAATGGACTGTTATGCATAGCCTGCCGCTCCCCATCGCTGCCTTTGTGGCGGGAGTGCTGTCGTTTCTTTCCCCGTGCGTGTTGCCGCTGGTTCCCGGCTATGTATCCCTGATTTCGGGCGCCACACTGGATGACCTGCAGTCGGCTGATCGGCGAATGCTGGGGACGGTGATGTTGCACTCGATCACGTTCATTCTCGGCTTCAGCCTGGTCTTCATCGTTTTGGGCGCGGTCGCGACGTCGGTCGGTCAGCTCGCGAACGAATACCACACATGGCTGGCGCGAATCGCCGGTATCATCGTGATTATCTTTGGGTTGCACCTTACCGGCATTTGGAAAATCAACGCCCTCTACGCCGACAAGCGGATGCATGACGTAAAGGGTAGCGCCAGCGCGGTTGGATCGTTTGCGGTCGGCTTTGCATTCGCCTTTGGCTGGACACCCTGCATCGGTCCTATCCTGGCCACCATCTTGGTGCTGGCCGGAGCGCAAGGAACAGTCCTTAAAGGGGTTGTGCTGCTGGCAATCTATTCCCTCGGGCTGGCCGTACCTTTTCTGTTGACCTCGCTGGGGGTAGACCGGTTTCTGTCGTTTTATGGCCGCTTTCGTCGCCACCTGCACACCGTCGAAATCATCAGCGGCGTGCTGTTGATCGCCGTGGGTGTGCTGATCTTTATGAACAATCTGAGACTGCTGTCCGGTTACCTCTCGTTCCTGAACCGGTTCGCGCTGTAAAAGGTGATCTTTCTGTGAAACGAAATGCACTAGTGTTCGCGACCTTATTGACAGGCATTCTTGCCATGCTGGCGTTTGGCAAGTACCTCGACCGGACTCGTAAGCACTCGGCAACCAAGATGGTCGGCAATGTACAAGGTATTCAGGCTCCCGACTTCGAACTGGTCTCGCTTGATGGCCGCAAGGTCAAGCTCTCGGACTACCGAGGTAAAGCAGTCCTGCTAAACTTCTGGGCGACATGGTGTCCTCCTTGCAAGATAGAAATGCCTTGGTTCGTGGACCTGCAAAATAGGTATGCGAAGGACGGCCTGGTGGTTCTGGGCGTGGCCATGGATGATAGTGAGCCTGGCAAGATCTCCGAGTTCGCCCACGAGATGGGGGTGAATTATCCCGTGTTGTTGGGTACCGATCAGGTTTCCGACGACTACGGTGATGTTCAGTATCTGCCTACGACGTTCTATATTGACCGGGAAGGCAGGATCGTCGCTAAGGCAGCGGGCCTCTTCGATCGTAAGCAGGTCGAAGATGACGTGAAGAAAGCCTTGTCCGGCCGCAACAGCCTCGCCTCCGGCTCCGACCAGACGGCTCAGGTTGCTCCTGAGAAGAAGAAGGAAGCCGTACGTTGAAGCTACCGCTCAGTGCAGTCCTGGCCATACTGCTGGCGGGATTCGCCGGCGGCCAGAATCCGGGTAACCAGCAACCTTCTGTGATCATGGCTCCGGTAGGACAAGTACAGCTTCGCGCCGGAGCGTCCACCAACGTCGAGATGGCATTCCGCATCGGCGAAGGCTTCCACATCAATTCCAGCAAGCCGCATTCTGATTTCCTGATTCCCACTCAATTGAAGCTTAGCGTTCCCGCCCAGGTCACGTTGGCTGACGTGAAGTATCCTGCGGGGAAAGATGAGTCATTCCCATTTTCGCCTAACGAGCAGCTCAGCGTGTACACTGGCGACTTCAGCATTGACGCGGTGCTCAAAACTCCCGCCCAGGCGACGCTGGGAGTCTATCCTGTCAAAGGCGAACTGACTTACCAGGCATGCGACAAGGCAGCATGCTACCCGCCGAAGACGTTGCCGGTGCAATTCCAGGTGATGATAGTAAAGAAGTAGCTACGGCCAGCAAATTTCCATCAGCAATACCACCACCTGGGCGATGGCTGCGTCATCGGTGCCCATGCCTTCGGGGGTTTTTGCTTTGATCCCAACCTGCTCGGGCTTGATGCCCAGCAAGCCTGCTACGCTCTGCTGGATCGCTGGTGCGTGCGGTCCGATCTTGGGAGCCGCAAGGACGAGCGTACAGTCCACATTACCGACGAGGTACCCCGCGTTGTCGATGTGCTTCATTGCCTCGCGCACGAAGACAGCCGAGTCGGTACCCTTCCACCTGGGATCGCTGGGGGGAAAGTAACTGCCAATATCGCCGGCGGCAACAGCACCCAACAGCGCATCGGTCAAGGCATGCAAAAGCACGTCGCCATCCGAATGGCCTGCGAGGCCGTGGTCATGCGGCAGTAGGACCCCGCCGATCTTCAGCGGGATGCCAGGCTTGAACTCATGCGAGTCCCAACCGAAACCAATGCGCGGGGTGCGAACGTCCTGTGGGTTGATGTGGGTCATCAAGTCGGAAAAAGCAGATCTCTGCGGGCTAGACGCGGATCGACTAACAACCCTCTCACGCGCACCGCTGGGAACTGCTTTCCTTCAAACTGTCTTATCCGGTCAGACTCGCCTTGCGCCGGTTCTCCTGCGACAGGAAGAACTCGGCCAATTCGAGGTCGCCGGGCGTTGTGATCTTCAGGTTACGGGGTGAGCCCATGACAACGTGGACCGTGCCTCCGCTGCGCTCGATCAGGGAGGCCTCGTCGGTGCCCAGAAATCCGTCGGCCATGGCCTCGTCAAACACCTTCTTCAGCAAACCGTAGCGGAAGCCTTGCGGCGTTTGCGCCAGCACCATCTTTTCCCGGGGCACGGTCGCGATCACCACTGCGCCGTCCGCAGTGCGATCAACCTGCTTCACCGTATCAATCGCCGGCACGCCGGCGATTGCCGCCTCATACTTCTTCACCGCTTCGATGACGCCGACGATGGTCGCCTGATCGACAAACGGACGCACCGCGTCATGCACCAATATGATGTCGTCGGCGGCGGCTTTCAGATCGGCCAGCGCATTGGCAACGGAATTCTGCCGGTGCTCTCCGCCCTCCACCACGCGAATCGGTTTCCGCGACTTCTCCTGTTCGATCTTCCTTTGAAAACCGGCCGTCTCGTTCTTGCGCAAGGCGACGATGATCTCATCCACCGCTTCGCATTGCGCGAATTTGCGCAGGGTGTGCACCAGGATCGGTGTTCCCTGCAACTCGAAAAACTGCTTGCTTTTGCTTCTCAGGCTTGCGGATGTGCCGGACATGCGTGTGCCGAGTCCAGCTGCCGGGATGACAACAAATACCTTCATCGTGGGCAGGTGAGTATAAATGGCGAGCCGGGCTCAGGACAAATCGGGAAACGTCACGGTGCGTCTCCATCTCACAACCGAATGCGGTGCTCAGCAACGACAGTGATCGGGTACAATCGGCGGCGAGCGTCGCCGGCCGAGGGGCGATCATGCGAGATTCTTAAGACAGTGTGTGGGGATGAGATTCTGGAAAGCCTTCCTTTTGGCACTCTTCATGATCGTGGTGGCCGCAGTTCTTGGTGCTTCCCTGCTGATTTGGCGGGGCCTTCGCGCCACCAGAACCCCTTCCCGCCTGGAAACAGTCTTGGCACAAACCGTGCGAAACCGAGCCATACCTGGCCCCGAATGCACCGCCAAGAATCCCTTTGATTCAACCTCAGATATCCAACGGCAGGGCCGGGAACTCTTCCTGAACCAGTGCGCCGTTTGTCATGGAATCGACGGTAGCGGGAGAACCCAGTTGGTCAGAATCTTTATCCCAGGGTTCGACTTGCGCCAACCTCAAACGCAAGACCTCGCCGCCGCCGAACTCCACTTCGTTATCGAAAACGGAGTCCAGTTCACTGGCATGCCCGCGTGGGGCAATCCGCATCGGGAATCTTCTGGCAATAGCTGGAAGCTCGTGCTCTTCCTGCGCAGCCTCCGCCCGCTCAGCACCACAGAACTTTCACGACAGGGTACCTCCGCCGCTTCGCGCCGCTTATGCTGGTTCACAGGCCTGCCAGAAGTGCCATGCGGCCATCTATGACCGCTGGAAGAACACGCCGATGGCAAACGTGGTGCGCGATCCACGGTCTTATCCCGATGCGATCCTTCCCGACCTCGCGACCAACACAGTGGCGAAGTTCACCGTCGATCAGGTTGCCTTCGTCTACGGCAACCTTTGGAAGAAGCGGTTTTTCACGCGGATCGGCGATGACTATTTCCCTCTGCCGATGCAGTGGGACGTCGCTACTGGCACTTGGCTTCCCTATATGGTGCCCTCGAAAGGAGGCCGTTGGTGGGGCGCGCTGTATCCGGCTGACAACATGCAGCGGCCCAAAGGCCCGCTCTGCGACGGTTGCCATTCGGTCGATTACGACATACACACGAAGAATGTGGCGGAGTGGAATGTGGGGTGTGAGCGTTGCCATGGACCGGGCCGCGATCATGTCGCACATCCGTCACGCGGCAACATTGTCAATCCGGCGCAGATGGACCATGTCGCGGGGAATGACACTTGCATTCAATGCCATTCCCAAGGGCGGCCACTCACCAACCGATCGAAGGAAAATATTACGACTGGCCGGTCGGCTACCGCGCTGCTCTGAAGCTAGAGGACTTCTGGCGGCTCGAAGACTGTACGCTTGGACAAAACCGCTTCTACTATTTCCCCGCCTGTACAGCCCACAAGAACCGCATGCAGGGCAATGGCTTCGTGCAGAGCATCATGTACCGGCGCGGCCTTACCTGCTTCTCGTGCCACGACGTGCACGGCACGGAGAATTACGCTCAGTTACGAAAGCCTGCCAATCAGATCTGCCTGGATTGTCACGGCCCACAAACGCCGAATGGTCCGCGCGCCGCCACTGTCGAAGAACTTACGCACCACAAAACCGGCAGCACAGGAAGCGAGTGCGTGGCCTGTCACATGCCGAAGATCGAAACCGAGGGTGCGTCCGTGCATGCCCACACGTTCCGGTTCATCTCCCCGGTCATGACGGACAAGTACAACATTCCCAATCCATGCACCTGCCACGCTGATCGTGGGCAGAAGACGAATTGCCCGAGCACTCGCCCTGGCGGGGAATGCTGTGAAGCCTTCAGCGCTCCTTCGGAGCAGGTAACGATTCAAAAAGCACGAACTTGATCTCGAGACCATGCCCCAGCTCTCGGCGGAGCATCCGCCCGTTGGCTACTTCATGCGAAAAATGGGCTATTCTCGCGACCCTGGTGGCAAGTGGTTCAGCCGTTTTCTCTTAATTTCTTGGAAACGTTTTGTTCCTATTACTCACTTTACTTTTCGAGGGCGCCTGAGCTTGGAAGTTGGGAAGTCGAGAAGTCTGGATTTCTAGCGTAGTCCGGTTGGTAAGTCACTTCGCTGTTCCCCAGTAGTCTTGGCCCTTAACATCAAGCTGAACAATCAACGTAATTTACCAGCTCCAAATGAAGGAGGAGGAGAAGGTATGTCTCGTATCGGCGTTCGTGTTCGCTCGTTGCTTCTATTTGCTTCCTGTGTCTTGCCATTGGCTGTTCAGCGACCAGCGGCAGCCTCGGATAACGTTGGTCCGCTAGTGCCAATTGTCTATTATGGTTGCGTCACCAATACAACTGGTGCGATCCGCATCGTAAGTAAAGCGACCGTGTGTAAGGCCACGGAACACAAGATTCAGTGGGACGAGATAGGGCCCAAGGGGCCGGCGGGGCCGCAAGGGCCTCCAGGACCGAAGGGAGCCACTGGAGCACAGGGACCGCAAGGACCTCAAGGACCGCAAGGACCACAGGGACCGCAAGGACCTCCGGGGATTTCCGTCGGTTACTCCTATGGATCCGGCGGCGTTGCTAACTTAGCGGGCTTTCCTGGTACCTTGGTCGCGCAGAGCAATCCCGTTTCAGTCACCGGAGAGTATTACGTTAACGCCACGGCTCTGCTGGACGTTGGCCAAGGAGAAGGCGCGTATTGCTACACAACGACTGTGCTTAACGGGGCGGGCAACTTCGACAGCCAAGGTGGATCAAGTGCAGGCGCTCAGATCAACGCAGGCATCTTCCAACAGGCAAGTGCAGCTGACGCGATCTTTATCGGCGCGGGGGACGCTTTCCAATTGTGGTGTTATAACTCCACCAACAATGGGACAAACAACTCCAGCGTCTTCAGCTCGCTGAGTACGGCTACTCTGATCAATAGCGCCGGCCACAAGAAAGCGCGGCGTTCGCAGGTCGAGTTCCCAACCGTTCCTGGCGGGCCACAAGCCTCATCCAAGTAACCGTCAGAATCTCCTCGAAGGGTTGCTCCAACCTCGCTTTCTATGAGAGAGGGGGGTTGGAGATTTTCTTGCCTAAACTTTCTATCTTCGCGTCCGCCTTTCAGGTCGAGACGCTTGCGAAATGCCTTTTAGGGATTGCTTGCTGCACGAAAGTAATTTCGGCGAATGCGTTCCTGACGTGCGTGCAGCGAGCAGACTACATCATAAATTAATAACGACGTCGCGGAGTGACCCAGCGAGTCGATATACCTTCCCAGTGAAAGAGCGATAACAACTTCGTAGGCTGTAAGCCGCTAGAGATAAGAGAGCCATGCATCCGTTTGGCCAGCAGATTGAATAATCCGGTGCCAGAAATTGTTGGCATCAGGAAAGAGGACGCATTGGCCAGGTTGGTTTTTCGAGTGGCGAGTATTCGTGATCCGTTTCCTTCGGAGCGAACACACATCAGCATTCAGGAAGGGCCGAAATGCGACGGCACAGACTGCGCAGGCAACCTGGCGCGTAATCGCCTTATGGCAGCGACTCTACCTGACGCCCAGCAAACTGGCGACACTTACTCTGCCCCGAGAAGTAAATCAGTCGTACCGCAGCGCGATAACCGGCTCCACTTTCATGGCCCGCCTGGCGGGAATATAGCAAGCAGCCATTGCGACCAGAAGTAGAAGCAGAGAGACTGCGACGAACGTGATTGGATCGGTCGCGCTTACCCGGTAGAGCATGTTCGCCATCAGGCGAGTCAGGCCGAAGGCGCATGCAATCCCGATGACCACTCCGACCGCTGCCAGTTTCATCCCATCATGCAGAACCAGGCGGACCACGTCGGCGCGATCGGCGCCTAGCGCCATGCGAATTCCGATCTCCTGCGTACGTCGGGCTACAAGATAGGAAATCACTCCGTAGATGCCAACACTGGACAGCAGCAGTGCAATTGCAGCAAACATTCCCAACAGGACCATAAGAAAACGCCGTGCCGCCAACGATTCGGAGATGATCTGGTTCATCGTCTGCGTGCTATAGATAACCTGCTCGCTGCTCATTTGCCGGCTCATGCGCCGAATGGAGTCGAACACTTCCGACGCTGGAATTTTGCCGTCCGTGCGCAGCAATACCCTGGTGCTGGAGAAGCTACCCGCCATGGCCATCCAATCATCCGAAATCTGCATGCAGTGAAGGTAAAGCTGAGCGCGCAACGAATGGGTGTCGTCGGCGTCGAGTCCCCACTGTTTTACGTGCCCGACTACCCCGACGATCTCCGCCGGCTGCGCCCAGTCGTTCATGTTGATCCGCTTGCCGACCGGGTCCTGGTTGGGGTAAAACTTGCGCGCAAGTACATCGTCGATCACGACCGCCAATGGCGTGTGCTCTTTGTCCTGTTCTGAAAGGAAGCGACCCTGCTTCAGGGGGATTCCCATCACATGAAGGTAGTCCGGGCTAATGATATAGTCGATAGCCCAGTTCATCTCGTTCTCGCTTTTCGGTTTGGGTAGGCCCACCGGCCAGAAGACCTGCTCATCATCCCAGTCCATGGGGACAGCACCCCAGGTTTGCGAAACAGCCTGCACCCCAGGAAGAGCGGCGAGCCTGCGATCGAGGTCGCGCAAGGTAGCGCGAATCGCATCTGGTTTCTCGGTCACGACCGAGGGAGGAAACGAGACTCCAACACTCAGCACGTTCTCCGGGTTAAAGCCGGGATTCACATTCCACAGCCGTGTCAGGCTGCGAATCAACAGCCCAGCGCCAATCAGCAGCACCAGGGCCAGCGCCATCTCCATCACGACAAAGATGTCCTGAGCCCGATGATGCGCGGTACTGGCGCCACGGCCGCCTTCCTTTAGCGTCTCTTGCAGGTTCGGCCGGGATGTCCTGAGAGTTGGAGCCAGGCCAAAAACGATTCCTGCGAACAGCGAAACGGCCATGGTGAAGCCCAGCACGTGACCGTCAATGCCGATCTCCTCCGCGCGTGGCAATGCTGCAGGAAGCACGCTCAGTGCAGCGCGAGTGCCCCAGTGCGCCACCAGCAAGCCGAGTGTGCCTCCCGCGAGAGCGAGAAGAATGCTTTCGGTCAGCATTTGCCGAACCAGGCGTGCCGGCCCGGCCCCCATCGCGATGCGAATGGCGAACTCACGCGCTCGTCCGGTTGAGCGCGCAAGCATCAGGTTTCCCACGTTTACGCAAGCGATCAGTAGGACAAATCCCACGGCAACCAGCAGCACCAGCAAAATTGGCTGGACGTTGCCTACCATTTGCGCTTTCAGCGGAACCAGCTTTGCTCCTATTCCCCGGTCGGCGTCGGGATAGGCCGCGGCCAAGTTGCTCGCCACCGTATCCATGTCAGCTTGGGCCTGTGCAACACTGACCCCAGGTTTGAGCCGTCCGATTCCATGCATTCCCAAACCCGCACTGCGGCTGGTCAGCAAGGGATTGGCCCACTGGCCGATGGGCACATACACGGGATAATCGTGAAAAAGGTGAAAACTTGCAGGGATGATGCCGACGACGGTGTAACGCCGGCCATCCAAGGTGAGACTCGAGCCCAAGATAGCCGGCGAGGACCCCAGCTTCCTTTTCCAAAATCCTTCATTCACCAGCACGACTGGCGCTGCGCCAATCTCGTCTTCTCCTGTTGCAAATGTGCGACCCATGATGGGCTTCACGCCCAGGATCGAAAAAAAGTCTGAGGAAATAAAGTCGACGCCAACTTGTTCAGCTTCCCCTACTCCGGTGAGGCTGAGAGTGTAAGGTCGCGAGACTGCGATAGCGGCGAAGGTGTGATTGTCTTTCTGCCAATCTCGAAAGTTGGGATAAGAAATGGAACCGCGGTCAAAATTGGGCTTGCTCTCATGTAGTGTGACGAGTTGATCGGGATGGGGGAACGGCAGGGGATTCAGCAACACCCCGTTGATCACTGAAAACAACCCGGTATTCGCGCCGATGCCAAGGGCCAAAGTGAGCACAGCAATCGTCGTAAAGCCTGCCGACTTCCGCAACTGTCGCAGGGCAAAGCGCAGGTCTTGCAGAAGGATGTGCATTGGATATTCCCCAAGCTAAAGACGCAATCGGGTCACCAGAATGGAGGCGGGACTATGTCTTTGCAGGTGAGGCATCTGTACAGCGTCGCCCGAAGCAGACAGGCCGGGGCCTGTCCAAAATCATGTGCGCGCGTCCGCCGATGGACACGTTTTTGCTGGAACGCGTTTCAAGAGTCCGCCGGGCGCAAGACAACAAAAAAGGGCTTAACACCCCGCCTTCAGGCCCGCCAGCTTCGAACCTTGCATAAAAGGAAAACTGCTATAGCTCTCCAATGCAGAGCCTTGTACAAAGCGCCTCTGGAAGAACTGCCGCCGGCGGGCGCCGTGCGCCCTGGAAGGCCGTTGAGGCATTGCGAAGGTCGCCGCCGGCAGCTAGTCGGTCTTGGGTGCGTCCTGTACTACGGCTGGCGCAGCTGTCGGACCCGTCTTGCGCAGCTCCGGCTTGATCTCCGTCGGGCGAGTGGGTATTTGCGTGGCGCGCTCGTCGAACTTGCCAAAGATCATCTTGCCCGCTGTCGTCTGCAGCACCGAGGTGACTGAAATATCGACATTTTTGCCGATCATCTTGCGTGCATTGTCGACTACCACCATGGTTCCATCGTCAAGATAGGCGACACCCTGGTTGTACTCTTTGCCTTCCTTCAGGATGAATACTCGCATGGTTTCGCCAGGCAGCACGATCGGCTTCAGAGAATTGGCCAGCTCGTTAATATTCAGCACCTCGACACCCTGCAGCTGGGCCACTTTGTTGAGGTTGAAGTCGTTGGTGACGATCTTTCCCTCGTACATCTTGGCCAGCTCGATGAGCTTCAGGTCGACCTCGCGAATCGACGGGAAATCGTCTTCCACGATTTGCACTTGCAAAGTAGCGATTTTCTGGATTCTTTGCAGAATGTCAAGACCGCGTCGGCCGCGATTTCGCTTCATGGAGTCGGCCGAGTCGGCCACAAGTTGCAATTCACGCAGCACAAACTGCGGCAACACGATTACGCCATCAAGAAAGCCGGTTTCCGCGATGTCGGCAATGCGTCCATCGATGATGACGCTGGTGTCCAGAATCTTGTAGCTCTTCCTCGCCTGCTTTTCGCCGCCAAAGATCCCTCCAAGCGCAGCCAGGTTCAGCAGGTCGCCCTTGCCTGCGCCAACCACCAAGCCGATGTAGGCCATGATCAACATTACCAAGAGCTGCAGAAAGCTCTGGGTAGGGCCTGAGGTGATACTGTTACGGATAACCAAGCTGAAGAGATATGCCCCGACGATGCCGAGGATACTGCCGATTACCGCTCCAATGAGCCGCTTCAGGCTGACCTGTCGTAATCGAATCTCGAACAGAACGACGGCGAGCCCAAACAGCGCCCCCAGACCCGCCGCCGGCAGGCGAGCCAACCCCAGAGGCTGGAGTTCGTAGCTGACAAGTGTTGTTATGAGAACAAATAAAACACGAATAATAACCAGGTCCACACGACACCTCCCGGAGTCGGTCCTGGCCTCTGCGATCGGGTTCGAGGAGCGCTGGGAGATCGGGACATCACAGCCAGCAGCTCACTCCCGTTCCAAGACGCAATGGCCCTCGTCCAGCTCTCTATCAATCGGTCACCGGGGCCTATGAATTGATAATGTGCGCCCCGTTTCCGCCCCAAGCCCGGCAAGCGGCGGTGATAAAAATCGGAGTAGCCGAAGTATATACCACCGGTAAATTTATCCCGATGGCACGAAGATGCCACTAATCCTCCCTCAATACATCTCAGGGAGGCATCACGTACGATATGTAGGGATGCAGGGTCGATGATGGGAGCCCGGCTGCTCAGGCGAAAAGGGCGCCGATTCCGGCTCCAAGCAGTAGAGCCACCACCCACCAGCCAAATACAACCCCCATGCAGGTGCCGCGCTTAACGCGAGTCAGGCAGGAATAACCGATTCCGGTCAGGACTAGTGTCCAAATCGTGAAGATGTCGATCGACGTGGCGATCGAATACAGGAAGTGAGAGCTGGGGTCAACCAAGCCGCTCAGGTTGCTGGCGACGGGATTTTGGAAGGTGAAACCTTCGCCGCCTCCTACCGCAATTACCAGCATCGAGAGAAAGACCTTGATAAGACCTGGCAGGAACGCATACATGCTGATCGCCATGCACTGGTTAAACTTCAGTTCCGCTCCAAATCCGAAGTTGAACGTGCCCAGCAGTACCACGGCGAGAATAGCAACGACGATCAAAGAAAAAATCGGGTAACCATAAGCGATGATACGGTTGAACTTGATAATCGTTTCCATCTGGCTGGCTCGCTGCCCAGGTGACAACTGATCGAGTTTGGCAGCCTGCTTGGGCGAAAGCTGCATCTGGTTGTCGACAACTTTCTCCATGGTGACCTTCTTGTCGACCTCGTAAACCCAGATCCAGCCGACAATCGCCATGATCAGCCAAGGTACCCACCAGCTCGCATTCCTCTTGATATCAGTAAACGTCTTGACAGGGGCGACGAACGTGTCGACAAGGCGTTCGGGTTCCGACAGGGCCTTTGCGTCATCAGGAGCGGATACAGCCGTAGAGCTCATGGTGTTCTCCGTTGAGTTTCGAGGTCGATTATGCTGCCGCGGAAAATGCGAGCAAAAGACTTGCGGCTTAACTGCTACGAGAATTCGGCGAGATTGTACCACCTGCCCCGCAGACTTAACGAGGAGTACTGAAGAGGCAGAATGCACCTGGTAATGTCCCGGGAATTGGATCTTGGTCGTTTCCGGGAACGCCCTTGACCATTTCCTTGGCTCTCCTGCGGTCCTCTTTGGCCGATATAGAGCCGGTCAGTTCAACACGCCCGTTGTGTAGCACTTGCCAACGTGAGTTCCTGAATGAGAGGTTTTGTGACAGCTCCTTTAAACGGAAGTGCTGAATGTTCGGGCAGAGCGCAGTTGAAGGGCAGCAACCCCACCGATAAACTGGAGACTATGCACGTACATGCCGGCGGTACCCAGGATGGGTCAACCAAGCGCGTCCTTCAGATTTCGCTGGTGGTCACGCTGGCATACATTCTGCTCCTAGTTTTTGCTGGGCTCCGTGCGCACAGCCTGGCGCTGCTCTCCGAGGCGGGACATAACCTCTCCGACTTCATTGCTCTCCTGATGTCCTGGGGTGCAGTTTACCTGCAGGATCGCCCGCCCGATGCGCGCAAGACGTTCGGTTATACGCGCGCCGGAGTTCTGGTCGCATTTATTAACGGATTGACGCTTGTCTTTATCTCGTTCTACATCCTGTACGAAGCCTTCAGGCGATTGCAGAATCCCGTCGACGTGCATGCGGGCCTGATGATATGGGTGGCCGCTGCCGGCGTGGTGATGAACGGTGGTATCGCGCTGCTGCTCATGAGGGGGCATCGTGATATCAACCTGCGCAGCGCGCTGCTGCACGAGATTGGCGACACATTGTCAACCGCAGCTGTCATTGCCGGCGGCATCATGATCATGGTGACCGGGCAGCATTGGATCGACCCTGCCCTGTCCGTTGGCATTGGCGTCATGATCCTGTGGTCGTCGATCGGGATCATTCGGGAAAGTCTCAACATCCTGCTGGAGGGCATGCCATCAGGAATGGACCTGGGACGCATTCGAGGCGCCATTCGCGGTATTGATGGCGTGAACGATGTCCACGATCTTCATGTATGGAGTATCGGGACTGACACCCATTCCCTCTCATGCCATGTCAGCATCGCTGACATGCGTGCTTCGGAGAGCGAGAGCATCATGGTGGCTATCCGGGAAGCCTTAGCGAACCAGTTTCACATCCATCACACCACGATTCAGTTTGAGTACGCCGCGTGTGACGGCTGTGCGATGACGTTGAGCCCGCTGCCTGGAAGCCCTCAGGCTCATAATCACCCGCATTGATGCGCCCGATGTTTCCGAGAATCCTCTTGCTGCGGCGCTCATCGACAGCAGACCGGGCTTTCGGGGGCGCGTAGGAACTCGTCGCGGGCGACCCTTGCCAGCCAGCTCTCCCGTCCGACATCCCACCGGAAATCGGTTTAGTTAAGATCTTCTGGCACCTGCAGCAGGCAATGCGCTGTGCAGCTCTGCAACCATCCTTCCAGCTCGGTGAGTGCCTTTGCACACACCAATGCGTGGCGCTGCTTCTTGTCGCGAATACGTCGGCGAGTCTCGTCGGGCAGGGGTTGCAGTAGGTCGAACGTGATGTTCGCCGGCTGAAAGCTCTTCCCTTCTGCGTGGCAGATGTAATTCACCAGCGCCCCGAATGCCGTCGCCCTGGGAGGCGGCAAGGGTTCGATGTTTGCAGCCAGCGCGGCCGCGTGCAGCCCAGCGAGCAATCCGGTGGCGATCGATTCAACGTACCCTTCAACCCCGGATATCTGCCCGGCAAACAGAACGTTGGGGTGGCCCTTCATTTGCAGTGTCTCACGCAGCAGGGCTGGCCCGTTGATGTAGGTATTGCGGTGAATCTGCCCGTAGCGCACGAACCTTGCATTTTCCAAGCCTGGAATGAGCCGTAACACCCGCGCCTGATCGCCAAACTTCAGGTGGTTCTGAAAACCTACCAGATTGTAGGAGTCGGCGCGCAAGTTCTCCTGACGTAGCTGCACGACTGCGTAGGGCATCCCGGCGGTGCGCGGGTCACGCAACCCAACCGGCTTCATTGGACCGAAGCGGAGGGTATCCCGCCCGCGGCGAGCAATTTCTTCGATCGGCAAGCAGCCCTCGAAATAGTTGAGGCCTTCCCAATCCCTGACCTCGACCGCCTGCGCCGCCAAGAGTGCGTCCAGGAAGCGGTCGTATTCTTCCTTTGTCATCGGGCAATTGATGTAGTCGGCGCTGCCCTTGTCATAGCGGGCGGCCAGATACACGCGCGAAATGTCGATGGAGTCGGCTTCGACAATGGGACTGATCGAATCGTAGAAGGAGAGCTGCTGGCGGCCAGTCAGGCGCATTATCTCGCATGACAAAACATCGGATGTCAGCGGGCCCGTGGCAACGATCGTGATCCCATTATTCTCTTCAATGTTCGTGACTTCTTCGCGAATTACGTGAATGAGCGGTTCACGTTCGAGTGCACTCGTAATCGCCTCGGAAAATTTCCCGCGGTCTACGGCAAGCGCGTGTCCCGCGGGGACGGCGTGCGCCCTCGCAATCTGCATCAGAAGCGATCCGGCGCGGTGCATCTCTTCTTTCAATAGCCACGGCGCAGTGTTCTCCGTGTCTGACTTGAGCGAGTTGGAGCACACGAGTTCAGCGAAATTGGCTGTTTGATGAGCAGGAGTCGAGCGCACCGGCCGCATCTCGTAGAGGTCGACCGCCAGGCCGCGGCGTGCGCACTGCCACGCCGCTTCCGAGCCGGCCAGCCCGGCACCGATGATGCGGATAACTTTCGCCATGAGAACAACTGCAGATCGTATTATACGGACGCGAAGAGTGGGCGATCATGGCAAGACTATCGTCTGTGCAACCGGAGGAAGCCCCGCCCAGAAGTACCCGAGATTCATGGGAGGCAGCTTTGGGGCAAACCTGGCAAAGCAAATAAATTGATTGCACACCGCCCAAATGTGCTGAGGACCTCCCCCTCAATGCGAGCGTGGGACGCAGCTGGAAGGGCGGCTCCACCAGACGGTTTACATCGGCGTCTCCATGATCAATGGCTGCCATTGTTTAATGCAGCGCATATCGCTTCGTCGCAGCGAGCCGGACTCGCGGCGGCAGCCTAGCAGGCGCTCCAAGCGCCGGAAACTACAGCGCCTCAGCGACAAAGAAAGGACGCACTTGCTCATACCGATCCCCTTTCTTGGTGCACTTGGAGATGGCGGACGAGAGAGTCTGACGACGCACTGCCGAAGTGATGGTCAAGACAACTAGAGTACGTCCTACCCTGCTGGATTGAGTTCTACAAAATCACTCTCTCATCCCCAACGCGTCGCGTGATGCGTTCCCGGTCGAGGTATTCCAGCAGCGGGATTGCATACTTGCGCGTGATGCCTGTAAGGTTTTTGAACTCGGCGACGTTTAGCTTCGATTTCTTTGTTTTTTGCGCGATTACCAGTTTTCGCAGCTCGTCGAGCGCATCGCGATGAAATACCAGATCATCGGCCAGCTTCACGAGCACGTGGTCGCGCAACAACAGAGTCACGAGTTTCTGTGCGCGCACCTTGTCCACCGGAAGTGTCGCCAGGACTTCTTTGAGCCCCGGGACCTTGAGCCCAGCTCGCGAAAAAGCCTGCTCGATCTGGCGTTTCGACTCCGCTTCTTCGTCGCGCATCACGACGCCCCGCCCTGCGGCATGCACGATTTCGCCGGTGACGACGAGCTTCCGATCGCGGACAAGTCCGTCGACGATGCCACGAAGGATCTCTGGCCGCAAACCCAGGCGCTCGCGCAGCTCCTCTTTGCTGACGCCTGCGACCAGCGGATTTGCCCTGTGAAATACCTCGATCTCGGAGAGCATCTGGGTACGCAATTTTTCGGCTGTGGCGGAAGCAACCAGCAGGTCGCCGAAGCGCAGTGATCCGCCGCTTCGCTCGAGCTCGAAAGCCAGGCGCTGAACCTGCGTCGGCTGCCACCCGGTTTCGGCGATCGCGTCAGGCAGTGATAATCCGCCACTGGCGCGACGCGCCACCCTCGCCAGCAGGGCTTCCTGTGGATTTGCCCTTGCCAAAGTACGAAGCCATGCGAGCCGCTCCTGAGGCTTCACATGACGCATGGGCTCCGACGCATCCAGCACGCGCCCGCCCCCAATTGTGACCACCGGGGAAAACTGCCGGATGATGAAGCCGTCTCCAGGCAACAGCAGCAGCGGATCGTCGAGCTTCAGACGCGCGAAGCCCGCCTCGCCCGGCTTTAATAGCTTTGAACCGAGCAGGTGGATCTCGGCTATGGTCTCTGCGGTGAACACGTGCAGGTGAACCCGCGCCCGATCCCGCAGCAGCTTCGCCGAGGGTAGAAGGTCGAGTTGCACGCTGGCCTGCGATGTTGGGCGAAACATTCCCGCTGGCGTGAGCATCATGCCCCGCACCAGCTCAGCAGTTTCGACTCCGGCCAGATTCAGCGCGGTGCGCTGCCCCGCAATGGCCTCGTCCGCGGCTTTTCCGTGGACTTGGACACCGCGGACGCGCAACCGTCTGCTGGTGGGATGCAGTTCGAGTTCCTGTTCCTTGCGTACTGTGCCAGAAATCAGGGTACCGGTCACCACCGTGCCAAAACCCTTCATGGTGAAGACGCGATCGATCGGCAACCGGAAGATGGCTGCCGAATCCTTCGCTGGGACGTCGGCCGCCAGCCGCCCCAACTCGTGCTTGAGTTCCGCCAGCCCCTCACCGGTTTTCGAGCTCACTGCAACAACCGGCGAGTTCGCGGGATCGAGGAATGATCCGCGAAGAAACTCTGCTACTTCCATGCGAGTCACCTCGAGGGTTTCTCCATCCACCAGATCGGATTTGGTCAGCACCGTGATTCCGCGCCGGATGGAGAGAAGGCGACAAATATCGAAGTGCTCGCGGGTTTGCGGCTTCACGGACTCATCGGCAGCGATGACCAGCAGCACCAGATCAATGCCACCAATGCCAGCCAGCATATTGCGCACGAAACGCTCGTGTCCGGGCACATCGACGAAGCCGAGGCGAATGGGATCGTCCGAGTCAGTGGCTAAATCGAGGTTTGCAAATCCGATATCAATGGTGATGCCACGTCGCTTTTCCTCCTCCAGTCGGTCTGGATCGATACCGGTTAAGGCTAGCACCAGTGCGCTTTTCCCGTGATCGATGTGCCCAGCAGTCCCAACGATGACGGCTTTCATGGAGACCAGTTTACCGAACCGTTTCTGGAACCCTGCAAGGCGAAGAATGGAATGACAGGTGGGCAGGCATTTATGCGAAAATAAGAATAAGGAACTTGCACTAGGCTGCCGGGTTTACTACGGTTGCGCCATCCTCAGGAAGTATTGCGCTCCCAGAGGCTTAAGGGCGCCTAAGTGGTTGAGCTCAAGGCGTACTTGATCCAGACGGATGGCATCCATACTTACACCGCCCGACACCCCCACCGGATCTTCCTTCGAGGAAGAGCGCCAGCTCAATCTATGGAGTCAATCGGCTCGCAGCGATACTGATCTCACGCCGCACGTTCTCATCCAGCTCGAGGACGACTTGGAACGCTCGCGGATGCGCGAAGCCTTCTGGATTTCGGTGATCGTCCATTTGCTGGTGGTGCTGTTTCTCATCTATTCGCCGAAGATGTTTCCTGGTTTGGGTAACGTTGTGTTGCTGACTCCTGCCGATCTGATGCGTGACAAGGAGCTGACTTACCTCGATCTGCCACCCGATATGCAGAAACCACCAAAGGTCGTACCCAAGCCAGAGGCGTTGTCGGACAAGAACCGCATCGCCATGAGCCGGCATCCCTCGATCGACAAAAAGACACTGGAGGAACTGAAGCGTGCGGGTCCGCCGGGGCCACCTGCCGCACAAGCACCTCCCGCGCAGTCCGCGCAAATGTCCCAGCCAGCTCCTCAAGCGCCGCCGGCTCCGCAAACGCCGTCGCAGGGACAACAATCCATGGCCCAGCTGCAGCCGGTGCCGAATCCCAAGCTGGCGGCCCCGGCCTCATCTCCCGGCGGAGGCACGCCGAATTTCGCGCAGCTCATGAAAGCCCCCGGCGACCTTACCCAGCAAGCAATGGCAGCCGCTGCTGCAAGGCGTGGCACATCGGTTTCGGGCGGCGGCGGCGACTATGGTGCCGGACCGGGAGGGTCTGCTCGCACGCTGGGCAATCTTGAAGTGCTGAGCGACACGCAGGGCGTGGACTTCGGACCGTATCTGTCTCGGGTTCTCGATGCTGTGCGCCGCAACTGGTACACGCTGATCCCCGAGGAGGCGCGCGCGCCACTCATGAAACGCGGCAAGCTGGCGATCGAATTCGTCATCCTGCCGGACGGCAAGGTCGCAGGCATGAAACTTGTTGCGCCCTCCGGGGATGTTTCCCTCGATCGCGCGGCCTGGGGCGGCATCACGGCGTCGAATCCCTTTGCGCCCCTGCCTAGCGAATTTCATGGCCCTTACCTTGCCCTCCGCTTCCGCTTCTACTACAACCCTGCCAAGGGCGATTTGGACTAGCGACGGAGCGAAGAGCAGCAGCGCGTAGGATTTCGCTGTGCACCATCCTCAACCGAGCAAGCGCAACGTCCGTCCTCGTGCACGGAACCGAGTCGAGCAATGGGCTGCCCGCCCCCGTGTCCGTGAGCGACGCAAGATTCTCGGGCTGCTTTTTGTTGCATTCCTCATCCTTGTAATTGCCTTCGCCCGCTTTGCCAAAACCATTCCCTGGGGCGCGCGCTGAATGGGCACGCTCGCGCGCGTGCAAGTCGATCCACTTCTGGTCGTCATTGTGGGCCCGACCGCTTCCGGCAAGTCAGCGCTTGCGGTCACGCTGGCCCAACTGCTTGCAGGTGAGATTGTTAGTTGTGATTCGGTTGCCCTCTACCGGCACTTTGAAATCGGCACCGCCAAGCCTACGCGCGAACAGCTCGCCGCGGTTCCTCACCACCTTATCGACATAGCCGAGCCGGAAACGCCATTCACTGCGGGCGACTATGCGCGCCGGGCACGTGCAGTTATCGCAGAAGTCGCCCAGAGGAGACGACTCCCGGTTGTCGTTGGCGGAACCGGACTCTACCTTCGTGCGCTACTGGAGGGGTTGTTTCCCGGTCCACAGCGCTCGGAACAGCTGCGCAACCGTTTACGGACACGAGCTTCAGAAAGAAGTTCAGCTTATCTGCACCGCATATTGAGGCGGATCGATGCTCCGGCTGCTGCGAACATCCACCCCAACGACACGCCGAAGCTGATTCGAGCCATCGAGGTTTGCCTGGCATCGCGCACACGGATGAGCGAGCTGTGGCGACAACGCGGTCGCGATGAGCTGCGAGGATTTCGTATTTTCCGCATGGGTCTCAATCCCTCGCGGGAGGAGCTCTACGCGCGCATTAATGATCGAGCCCGGAAAATGTTTGAGCGTGGCTTGATCGAGGAAACCGGCTTGCTGATACAGCACTACGGTAATGCGCAGAGGGCAACGGCACTAAATTCTCTGGGATATAAGCAGGCGGCGCAATTCCTGCGAGGCGAACTCACGCGCCAGCAAGCGGTCGCCGCTGCCCAGCAGGGACATCGCAACTATGCCAAGCGGCAGATGACGTGGTTTCGCCGCGAGCCTCAGGTCGTCTGGCTGGCGGGCTTCGGTGATGATCCTGGCGTCATACAACGAGCGACAGAGTTGGTAGCTTCGCAAAGATAGAACCGCCCTGAGCATCGGGAACGCGTTGGCATTTGGGGGTTCGCCATTTCGGCTGACGAAAAGCAGGTTCTTCGACTTCCATCGGCCATCGGGGCAGCACGGCGTTGCGCGGAATGCAGCACAAAATGCTGGAGTGTCATAACGTGGTATCAAAGTTTCTGATATGTTCAGCGTCATGATTCGTTCACTCTGCGCGATTGTTTTTTTCACGCTTGCACTATCCACTTTGAGTTTCGCGAAGAAAGATGAATTTCAGCGACCCGGCCCGGTTCACCTCGACAAAAAGGGCGAGAGGTGGGCGCAAGAATCGCTGAAGAAGATGTCACTTGAGGAGAAGATCGGGCAGATGTTTGTCATCTGGTCGCGCGCCCAGTTTATGAACGTGAACAGTCAGGAATACCTCAACCTGCGCGACACCATGCACAAGTACCACATTGGCGCCTTCGGCTTGACGGTGCGCTACGAGGACGGCTTCCTGTACAAGAACGAGCCACTCGAGGCTGCCATGGTGATCAATCAGTTGCAGCAGGATTCGGCGTTTCCCCTGATCTTCGCTGCCGATTTCGAGCGCGGTCTCGGCATGCGTCTGAATGGGACAACAAGCTTCCCGCACGCGATGGCATTCGGCGCCACCAATAACGTCGAGTATGCCCGCGAATCGGGGCGCATCACCGCGCAGGAGGCGCGCGCTATCGGCGTGCAATGGAACTGGTTTCCGGATGCCGACGTGAACTCAAACCCAGCTAACCCGATCATCAACACGCGTTCCTTCGGCGAGGACCCGAAAGAAGTGGGCGCCATGGCCGCGGCGTACATTGAAGGCGCACACGAGTTCGGCATGCTGGTAACCGCCAAGCACTTCCCCGGACACGGCGATACCGATACGGACTCCCATCTCGCCGTACCGCATGTGAATGCAGACCAAGGGCACCTGGAGAGCGTCGAACTGCCCCCGTTCCAGACAGCCATCAAAGCTGGGGTGGATGCAATCCTCGTGGCCCATATCGTAGTGCCGGCACTGGACCCTGATCCAAACCATGTGGCCACGATCTCGCCGGCGATCGTCACCGATCTGCTGCAGAAACAGATGGGGTTCAAGGGATTAGTCATCACCGACGCCCTTGACATGAATGGATTGACCAAACTGTACCAGCCCGGACCGAAGGGCGCTGGCCGTGCCGCAGTCGATGCAGTAAAGGCCGGGAATGACATGTTGCTGATTCCGTCGGACCTCGACGGCTCCTATCATGGCCTGCTTGAGGCGGTGCGTAGCGGTGAGATTCCCGAATCGCGGATCGATGAATCCGTGCTCAAGATCCTGCACGCCAAGGCATCCGTCGGACTGAACAAGGCAAAGCTCGTGGACATTGGCTCTGTGACCAGGGTCGTAGCCAAGCCTCAGAGCCTCGCGACGGCACAACGGATTTCCGACGCCGCAGTCACACTGGTGCGCGATAACCATCGCGTCCTTCCGCTGAAACCCATGCCTAGGGGAACCAACGCTGGGTCTTCTGCGTATCAGCCACCAGAGGAGTTGCAGAACCGCACTCTCGTCCTGATCTTTACCGACGATGCTCGATCCGACTCGGGGCGGACGCTGGATCAAGAGATTCGGCTTCGCATCCCTGACGCGAGCGTAATCTACGTCGATCCGCGTTCCGCGGCGGGAATGACCCAGTCTGTGATGGATGCGGCAAGGCAGGCGAAGACGGTGATTGCTGCCGTGTTTGTCGTACCGGTGGCAGGGCGAGTAGTGCGCAACGCCGCTGGGGGCATCGCCAATCAGGTCGCGTTGCCGAATGCATCTGCCGTGCTAGTGCAAACGGTAGTGCAGGCTGCGGCCGATAAGACGGTGGTGGTGGCGATGGGCAATCCGTATATCGGCGATCAACTCCCCGGGGTTCAGACGTACTTGTGCACCTTCTCCAACGCGAGTGTATCGGAAATTAGTGCAGTGAAGGCCCTGTTCGGTGAGATTCCCATGCCCGGCCGTCTGCCGGTGACCATCCCGAATATTGCCGAACGTGGCATGGGCCTGGGGAGCCCAGCCAAGCCCTCCAGCGGAGAATCGCAATGAAAAGCATCGCAATCAGGTTTTTGATGTCAGCGTTTCTGATAACCCTTGTAGCAATGCTGCCGGCTTGTAGTATCCATGTTGACGATAAAGACAAGAAGAACGCGAAAGTCGACATCCAGACGCCGCTGGCGAACCTGAAGGTCGATACCAATGAAAAATCCGCCGATAACGGCATCCCCGTGTACCCGGGTGCGCGTCCCCGGCCGCAAAATGATGGTGATACCCACCGTGCGAACGTGAATATCGCCGGATTCGGATTTGGACTCAAGGTGATTGCTGCCGAGTATCTCACTGACGACCCGCCGGATAAGGTACGCGACTTTTACCAGGACAAGATGAAGAGGTTTGGCGACGTGGTCGTGTGCAAGGGTCACAACGACAATGGATCGAACTACGGTGTGAAGACGCACGGTAAAGATGGTGACGCCAAGGTTTCGTGCTCCGGCAACAGCGGAGATGGCTGGGAGGTCAAGGTCGGCACCAATGACAACCAGCATCTCGTCGCCATCCAACCCGACGGCTCTGGAACCCGGTTCGGTACAGTGCTGATCCAGACCCATGGAAAAGAGGGCGAGTTGTAATCCTGTGGCAGGTTCTTTCTATTAGCATCTGCTGGACAACTTGGAGGGTTCTTGCTGTCTCGGCGCAGGAGGCGACGAACGGTTCTTGAGTTCTTCGTGAGTCGTCCGGAGACCCGTACGTCGACGCCGCGGTCAACGTTGCGAGCCAGGATGACAGAGGCCAATACAGAATCCTTCTGACCGAAGATCTCTTCATCGTAACCATCAGCCGCAAATAGGTGCGAGGGGATAACGTAGGGGAAGCCACAGTTGCACCACACCCTCAACTCCTTGTAACGTCTGTTACGGTGGAATATCCCTGCCATAACTGCCAGGCGCCGGTTCAGGAAGGCGTTCCATTTTGCCCTTCCTGCGGCGCAGCGCAGATTCGAGTCGTGTCTCCGGAGGGCGATCAGCCTCCGCCCCAGCCCGCGTTATCGGGAGAGCCGCCCCCCACGCCGCAGCCACTCAGGAGTTGGCCCCCCTCCGGTTCGACCCAGTTACCGCAACCAACCATAATCCATTGGGAGTTAGCGTGGAAGGGCGCGCTCATAGCCGGCGTGGGCGCGGGGTTGCTGTCGGCAATACCGGTCCTCTCTCTTGGCTGCTGCCTATGGCTGTTGGGGGCCGGGGCTCTTTCGGTAGGACTGTATCAGCGACAGGTACCGGGGACGATGGTCACACCCCTCATGGGGATGCGAGTGGGAGCATTGGCCGGGGTCTTCGGGTTCGTGCTTAATGCAGTCATGAGCACCCTGTCGTTCGTGTTCCTTCGGTCGGCAAATTTTCGCAGCCTAATGCAGGACCAGATGCGGCGCACGATGGAACGAACTCCTGATCCCCAGGCGGAGAAAATCCTGCAGCAATTCATGGATTATCTTTCGACTCCGCAAGGCATGGCTACCTTCTTCGTCGCCGTACTGGTAGCCCTGGCAGTTGGCTTTGTCGTGTTCACTGCTGCCGGTGGGGCCTTGGGCGCCTCGATGTTCGGGCCGAGGTATCGCAAGTACAGTTAGCGAGGATGGCGTTTTGCACACACCGTCCCAGGGTTCGCAGTTGCTCCTGCTCAGGAGCTTTTCGTATGATGCCAACGGAATGACAGCACCACGCGTACGTCAACCGAGTTTGCGCGAGAAAGCGCAAATGCTTTCGGCTTCCGAAATCGAGCGCACCCTGGTCCGCCTCGCACACGAGATCGTCGAGAAGAACAATGGCGTCGCAAACCTTGGTCTGGTGGGGATCAAACGCCGAGGCATACCGCTCGCACAACGTCTCGCCAAGCTCCTCGGGCGCATCGAAAAGACAATCGTTCCTGTAGGCACACTCGACATCACGTTCTATCGCGATGATCTATCAACGGTCGGCCACCGACCGCAAGTGAACCCCAGTCCGATGGAGTTCGACATCCAGGGGAAGAACATAATCCTGGTCGACGATGTGCTCTACACCGGGCGGACGACACGAGCTGCGATGGATGCGCTGTTCGATCACGGACGTCCACGGCGCATCCAGCTTTGCGTGCTCATCGATCGCGGTCATCGCGAGTTGCCCATCGAGGCTGGCTTCGTGGGCCGTAAGGTTCCCACCACCGAAAATGAGATCGTTGAGGTGAAACTTCAGGAGACGGACGGCCTCGAGAAAGTTCTGCTTGTGGAACCTGTCACTGAGGGGCAATGAAGCCGCTGCACTCGTTGCTGGGCACTGATCAACTTACCACTGCACAGATCGAATCCATTCTGGCGCTGGCCCGGCACATGGATCCGCGGCGCGCAAAACAATTACTGCGCGGCAAGCGCGTGGTGCTGCTTTTCTACGAACCGTCCACCCGCACTCGCACCTCCTTCGAGTTCGCCGCGCAGGCTCTTGGCGCCACGACAACTTTGATCGCCGCGAGTTCGTCCAGCGTTGAGAAGGGCGAGTCCCTCATTGACACTGGCCGGACCGTCACAGCGCTCGGCGCTGACGTCATCGTAATGCGGCATCCCAACAGCGGCGCCCCATACCTGCTATCGCGCTACGTACCCACATCAATCGTCAACGCTGGCGACGGCATGCACCAGCATCCCTCACAAGCGCTACTTGATGCCCTGACCATCACGAACCACAAGAAAAAGCTGACCGGGTTGCGGGTGGTGATCGTAGGCGACGTATTTCACAGCCGCGTGGCGCGCTCAAACGCCCATCTGCTGTCAAAATTTGGGGCGGAGATCATCTTCTGCGGGCCACCGGACCTGGTTCCGGATGTCGCGGCGTTGATTGCGCCGGGCGTAACAGCCTGCCACGATCTCAATGCGGCGCTGCGCGACGCCGACGTCGTGATGTCTCTCCGCGTGCAGAAAGAGCGGTTGGCGGGCAGGGAACTTGGCCTGGAAGAGTATGTTGAAAAATACCAGATCAACTGCGAAAGGATGAAACTGGCAAGACCGGACGCAATCCTCATGCATCCCGGCCCGATCATTCGCGGCTCGGAATTGACCAGTGAAGTGGCGGACGGCCCGCAGTCGGTAGTGTGTGAGCAGGTAGCCAATGGGGTGAAGATACGTATGGCGATCCTGGCGACCGTAATGGGGGCCTCGCGATAGAGATGGAAGCCCTGCTGATAGAACATGGACGGGTCGTCGATCCCGTTACCGGCCTCGATCGAGAGATGGATGTGCTTCTGCGCGAGGGACGTGTGGCCGCCGTCGCTGCTCCAGGTAAGCTGGCCGGCGCAGCGAGACGTACGATCCAAGCCGAGGGGCTGATCGTAGCGCCAGGGTTCATCGATATGCATGTGCATCTGCGCGAGCCTGGTCAATCCCACAAAGAGACCATCGTCACCGGTACCGCGGCGGCCGCAGCCGGGGGGTTTACCTCCGTGTGTGCGATGCCGAACACCACACCCGTCAACGACTCGGTGGAGATCACACGCTGGATGCGTGCTCGCGAGCGTGGTGCGACAGTAAACCTGTTTCCGATAGCGGCCGCAACGGTCGCGAGTCAAGGAAAAGAACTCACCGACTTCGCGGCGCTTAAGGAGGCTGGGGTAGTGGCGGTGAGCGACGATGGCAAGCCGATTCTGGATGACAAGTTGATGCATGACGCGCTGCGCAGGGCCGCAAAGCTGAAGATTCCCGTGGTGCAGCATGCGGAGGACTCACGCTTAACAGCTGGATGCTCCATGAACGCAGGAGCCGCTTCGTTTCGGCTTGGGTTACATGGGATGCCAAATACTGCGGAAGCCAACGTCGTGGAGCGCGACATAGCCTTGTCGCGCGATACGGAAGGACATCTGCATGTGGCGCACATCTCCACACGTGAGGCCCTTGACGCTGTGCGGCGGGCCAAGAAGAGTGGATTGCGCGTCACCGCAGAGGTCACACCGCATCACTTTACGTTGGTTGACGAAAATATCGGCGAGTTCGATACGAACTACAAAATGAATCCACCCCTGCGCTCGGCGGCCGACCGCGATGCCTTGATTCAGGGTATTGTTGACGGAACCATCGATGCGATTGCTACCGACCATGCCCCACACGCTTTTCACGAGAAGCAGGTGGAGTTTGAGCGAGCTTCCTTTGGTATCACGGGGCTTGAAACCGCACTCCCCATCGCAATCACGGTGTTGCATCATCACTTCGGGCTGCCGCTCGGCCGAATCGTGGAGCTGCTGTCGTCGAACCCGGCGACCATCTTCAACCTGGAAGGCAGGGGTACGCTCGCCGAAGGAGCGCATGCGGATGTAACTATCTTCGATGCCAACCGAAAATGGACCTTCGACGTCACGCAATCGAGGTCGAAATCGCGCAACACGCCATTTAATGGCTGGATCTTTACAGGAAGAGTGGTGGCTACAATTGTCGCCGGAGAAGTTGTCTACGAGGAGGGATGATCAACAGCGTGTATCGAGGACGAAAGTACGAGTGCAGCGGCACCTCCGAGCAGGAGTCCGAATACAAATCGAATCTCCAGCCAATTACCGTGCCATCCAGCCAGCTCCGTGGCTACGTCGGCAATGTTGATCAAAACCCCTACAACCATCAATCGCAGCGCGAGTAGGCGCGACACTCGGCATAACAACCCAACGGTGGCACCCGCGTAAGTCCCAAGGCATCTCGCACAGACGGCCACGCTTCCGCCAAACAGCCAAAAGGCCCGTTCCGGGTCTTGATGGCAGACCAGCCCGAACAGGCGCTGTAGTACCGTCGCTGCCAAGGCGAATCCGTGATACCAGAGATACGGGACCATGATCGCCGTACACAGCAAGACGAAAGGGAGCAGCGCTCTCCGACTCCAATTGAAAGCAATGCAACAAGACACAGGTTTCCATGCCTTTCCCACGTATGGGAGCGAACCCATTACGCCAGAATCCCCATGCGTTTGCCGACACGTTTCAACGTCTCCAGCGCCTGGTCAAGTTCCTCCCGCGTGTGCGTCGCTGTCATAATCGTGCGGATGCGAGCCTTCCCTTCAGCCACGGTAGGAAACGCGATACCCGTTCCCATAACCCCTTCCTTAAACAGTTCGCGGGAAAAGTCCATGGTAAGCCGGCCATCGCCCACAATGATCGGTGTAATGGGCGTTTCGCTGGCCGGAGTGTTCACACCGCCGATGTTGAAGCCGAGGTTGCCAAGTTCTTTCTTCCAATAGCCTGTGTTCGCCCACAGGTTCTGGATGCGTTCCGGCTCCTGTTCGAGCACATCAAAAGCGGCGATGCAGGTGGCGGCAACCGACGGCGGATGCGACGTCGAGAACAGGAACGGCCGCCCGCGGTGGTAGAGGAATTCGATCAAGTCACGGGTTCCGCATACGTAGCCGCCGAGAGCGCCGATCGCCTTCGACAGCGTGCCTACCTGGATGTCGACGCGTCCATGCACTTGGAAGTGGTCGATGCTACCGCGCCCGTTCCGGCCCAGGACTCCTGACGCATGCGCGTCGTCAACCATCATTACGGCGCCATATTTCTCGGCCAACTCGCACAGTCCGGGCAATGGCCCAATATCGCCATCCATCGAGAAGACGCCGTCGGTGATCAGCAGCTTGCGACCGGGCTCGTTCCTGACTTCATTCAGCAGCTCTTCCGCATGCCCAAGATCCTTATGGCGAAAGACTCTAATCTTGGCGCGCGACAGCCGAGCACCGTCGATAATGCTGGCGTGGTTCAACTCATCAGAGATGATGAAGTCTTCTTTACCCAGGATCGCCGATACCGTACCAGCATTCGCGGTGAAGCCCGACTGAAAAACCACGCAGGCTTCCACGCTCTTGAAATGCGCGATCTTCTCTTCCAGCTCCATGTGCAGCTTCATGGTCCCGGCGATGGTGCGCACAGCACCTGATCCCACCCCATACTTGCGCGTGGCTTCGAGTGCGGCCTCGCGTAGTTTGGGGTGGGTGGTGAGGCCGAGATAGTTGTTGGAAGCCAAATTGATGACCTTCTTGCCGTCGAAGGTACACACCGGTGCCTGCTCATCTTCCAGCACACGCAGTTTGAAGTAAGTGCCCTTCTGTTTCAGGTCGTTCAGCTGCTCAGTGAGATAGGACAGCGGATTCGTGCGAGTAATTGTGGGGGTCATGAAACACTCCAAGTACGACAGAATATCTTATCTCGCAAGAATCCTACTGTTTCGGGTGATGCTCCTCGATTTGCTTGTAGTACTCCTCAAGAAGGTAAAACGCCATCTTCTTTTGACCTTGGTGCGACACCAGTCCCTTGCGGTTGTAGAAGTCCTGAATGCCCGGCAGTTCACGCCTCGGTGAGCGAAAATCCATCAGGATCCAGGGGCTCATACCGCGCAGAAAGTTGATGCGCTTGAGCATGACGATTTGATGCCGGTATACCTCCGCCTGGTATTCTTCAGTCCAGCGCTCACCGACTGCGCCGTGCAGGTCGGCTTTCGCTTCCGCTCCGAACTCACTCATGATCATCGGCTTGTTATAGGGAGTTGCCCAACTGGTTATGTCGGCCAGCTCAGGAGTTCCTTCGTACCATCCGATGTACTCGTTACATCCAAGCACGTCGAGGTCAGCGCCCAGGGGATCATCGAGAACCCGGGCGTTAGGGCCGGAAGGAGCATGGGATACCAGCAGAGCTGCGGTGACCAGGCGCGTAGGATCATCCTGACGCGCGATCGCGATCAGAGCCTGCAAGAATGAAAGGCGTGCAGGCGTATTAGGGGTTTCGTTCGCCACGGACCAGAGGACGACCGAAGCCTTATTGCGATCGCGACGAATCATCTCCTCGAGCTGATGTTTCGCGTTTGCAAGTGTTGTCGGATTTTCCCAGTCGATCATCCAGTACACGGGAATCTCAGACCAAACGAGAATGCCCATGCGATCGGCAAGTCGCGTCATCCGTTCGTCGTGAGGATAGTGGGCGAGACGAACGAAGTTCGCATCGAGATCTCTGGCCCAAGCTAAGAGCGTGCGGGCGTCCTCTTCACTCCAGGCGCGTCCCGACCGATAGGGTGCCTCCGCGTGTATGGACACACCGCGCAGAAAAACCGGCTTGCCGTTCAGCAGGATGTCTGTCCCTCGCACTTCGATGGTGCGAAAGCCGACTGCATCGTGCAAGCGATCGTCTGCGGCAGCGAGTTCGATATCATAAAGTTTCGGATTTTCGGGCGACCAAGGCTCGAGCGAAGGGGCTTGGAGAGAAAAGCGCGCTACGCCAGATGAGTCTGTTATGGCCTTCTGGTTGACGTTCAACTCAGGTACGCTGACTGAAACTGCCAAACCGGGTATCGCACCCTTCACATGTACCCAACCGGAAATCGTGGCAGGTCCCCCACGCTGGAGATACAACGAGTAGTCATCAATAAAGATGCTTGGGGCCTCAACAAGAGAAACGTCACGGGTTATTCCGCCGTAGTTCCACCAGTCAGTATTGAGCGTGGGAACTGCGTCGCGCCGGCGTTGGTTGTTGACATAGATAACGGCGAAGTTTGGGCCATCGTGCACCACGCTAGTAATTTCGCAGTCGAAAGGTGTGAAACCACCTTCGTGATCGCATACCTTCTCGCCATTAATCCACACATGCGCGATGTAGTTGGCGGCTCCCACGTGGAGAAATGTCCGAGTTTTCGGCTTGCGATGGTAGTCAAAGTCTTTTTCGTACCAGATCGTGCCTTCGTAAAAAAACAAGGAATCGCGTTGTGAATTCCAATCTCCCGGAACCTGCAATGTAGGAGACGCTTCAAAGTCGTATTCGACCAGTCTTTTGTCTCCGCGACCGCGTTTTTGATTCAGGAAGTACCCGTCTTTGCGCGGTTGCATGCGGAAATCGTAATAGCCATTATCGTAAGGATCGACGATCGCATGCCAATCGCCGTCGAGGCTGATGGTCGTGCGATGGTCGACGTCAACCAGAAGCGTGGGGGGCTTTTCAGCAGCCCAAAGAGCCGTGGAATTGACGATGAGAAGGGCCAGCAAGTAAAACGTAAGCCCGCAGTCTTTAGCCATGTTTGAATTTACGACGCTCCTCCGGAGTACCGCTTCGCAATGAATCGCATACCGTATCCCGATCCGGCAGCTTGAAGTACCGTTTGGCATTCCGGTAGCAAACGTCTTCGACGAGGCGGCCCAGCAAGCTATGATCGTCCGGCAGTTCGCCGCACTCTACGTCTTGTCCAATGATGTCGCACAGAATGCGCCGGAAATATTCATGCCGGGTATACGACATAAACGAACGCGAGTCCGTCACCATGCCGATGAATTGCGACAGCAATCCCACACTCGACAATGCTTCGATCTGTTCGGTGATGCCGTGCCTCTGGTCCAAAAACCACCATGCGCTGCCATATTGAACCTTGCCCGCTGTCACTCCATCCTGAAATCCGCCGATCAATGTTGCAAACAGATAAGTATCTGCGGAATTCGAATTGTAGATGACGATCTGCGGCATCGTGCGCTCCCGGGCGAGCAGGTCAAGGTACGCGGCCAGCCTTTGACCTTGTGCATAATCTCCCATTGCGTCGAAACCCTTGTCGGGCCCAAGCGTGCCATAGGCGCGGCTGTTGACGTTGCGCTGGGCGCCAAGATGAAGCTGCTTGGTCCACCCCTTTTCCGCATCCAGCTGGCCAAAGAAGAACATCATGAAGGAGGCGAATGCTTCGTGTTCTTCTGGAGTGACCTGGCGCCCTTCGAGAACCTTCGCGAAAATCGTCGCTGCCGTGTTTTCGGAGCACAGTTTCGCGTAGCAATATTGCAGGCCGTGATCTGACAGTCGGCAGCCATGGCGATCGAATTCGTCGTGCCGCCTCCGAAGGGAATCCAGGAAGCTGGCAAGATTGCGTATCTCTATACGGCTTACCCCGCTCAGGCGATCGAGCCAGGCTACAAAGCTTGCCCTGTCCTGGATGGAGAGTGCCTTATCCGGACGGAATGTCGGGGAAACCCTGGTTTCAAGGTCCGAAAAGGCGATTGCGCGATGATCACCGAGGTCGTCTGCTGGGTCGTCGCTCGTACAGAGCATCTCGACGCGAAACTTGCGCAGAATGGTGCGAGCCGAGAGCCCATTTACCAATAGCTCGTTGGCGCGCTCCCATATCGCGGAAGCGGTGTCTTCGTCCAGCAATTCGTTGATTCCGAAGTAACGTCTCAGCTCAAGGTGCGTCCAGTGGTACAAGGGATTGCGGAGCGTGTGCGGCACGGTCCGAGACCACGCCAGAAATTTTTCATATGGCGTCGCGTCTCCTGTGCAGTAGTGCTCGGAAACGCCATTAGCCCGCATGGCCCGCCATTTGTAGTGGTCTCCTTGGAGCCAGAGTTCGTATAGATTCGCGAACTTGCGGTCGGCGGCGATCTCGCGCACCGGAATATGGCAATGGTAGTCGTAGATAGGCTGAATCTCCGCGCATTCCCAATACAGGCGGCGCGCCGGTTCAGAGGAGAGAAGAAAATCCTCTGTCATGAAACCGCGGGGCGAGTTCTGTTCACGAGGTGTCATGCTACCGTGGACGTACATTGTAATGGTTGCTCGTTTCCGGCTCCCGATACGCACCAGGTTTTCTGGTGGCGTGTTGATGCATTTCAGTCGACGCCCTCTTCGGCGGGACGATCAAACCGGTGCGAGAATAGAAGTGCGCCTTCTGCATCGGGAGCTGGCAAGTCGGCAACGCTTATGACCATCGGGCATGGATCAGTTGACAGAACTCTATCCCGCGAAGAGGTTCGCCAGATCGTACGTCAGGCGGCCGGGGCGTTAGGCCTCGACGCCAAGCGCGTATTGACAATCATTCCGGATGGCACGCGCACTATGCCGATGGCACTCCTGTTCGATTTGTCGCAGGAGGAAATCGCCCGCCAGGCTGCCGCGTGCGACTATCTCGTGGCGCTCGGTACCCATCCTCGGATGAGCGATACTCAGCTTTCTTCTCTGATTGGCAGGCCTGTCGTTGACGAGAGGTGCGGAACCTCACGCGTCTTTAATCACCGCTGGGACCTTCCGGCTACATTGATTGAGATTGGGAGTATCCCGGCAGATGACGTAACTCTCATCTCCGGCGGACGGCTTCGCGAGCCCATAGCGGTGCGGATCAATCGCGTAATCTTCGATTACGACCAGATCCTGATCTGCGGCCCGGTTTTTCCACACGAAGTTGTCGGCTTCTCCGGTGGCAACAAATACCTGTTTCCAGGGATCAGCGGCAAAGAGATGATCGACTGGACGCATTGGCTGGGAGCCTTGCTGGGCAGCTACGAAATCATGGGCACCTGCGACACACCCGTAAGGAAAATGATCGAGAGAGCCGCCGAATTGGTTCCGGTGCCTGTGGCTTGTTTCTCTCTGGTTGTGTCGGACGAAGGAATTAATGGCATGTACTTCGGGGATGCCCATGAAGCATGGAAAGCCGCTGCTGCGCTTGCTTCGAAAAAGCACATCGTGTGGGTGGATCGTCCGTTTCAACGTGTGTTGTCACTGATGCCCGAGCGATACGCAGACATCTGGACTGCCGCCAAGGGCATGTACAAAGTCGAACCTGCGATCGCAGACGGCGGTGAAGTTGTTATCTATGCACCTCATATCACCGAATTCAGCTACACGCACGGCGCGTTCATCGACAAGATCGGCTATCACTGCCGTGACTATTTCCTCGCGCAATGGCAGCAATTCGCTCATATCCCGCGCGGCGTCATCGCACATTCAACTCATCTCAATGGAAGAGGAACCTTCGACGCCGCGAGCGGACGTGAGTTGCGACGAATCAAGGTAACTCTAGCCACCGGTATCTCGGCCGAGCGCTGTTACAGAGCAAATCTTGGATATCTTGATCCGAGCCGTGTTGGTCTGGAAGAGTGGCAGAATCGCGAAGCCGAAGGAATCAAAGTCATTCCGCGGGCGGGTGAGGTTTTGTTCCGGCTGAAGACCGAATCGGAGAGCGCGGCCAGAATGCATGACATGGACTTTGCGAGCCGCAAGGCGTGAATCTGCCTACGTTAGAAGCTGATAGCGCGGGAATTGGTCGACGGCGTTGGTTGATTTGCGCGCTGCTTTTTTTCGCCGCAACCGTGAACTACGTCGACCGGCAAGTTATCGGACTACTCAAGCCAATACTGCAGCGGGATTTGGGATGGACGGAAATTGGCTACAGCAACATCGTGATTGCATTTCAGGCCGCTTACGCGATTGGACTGCTGCTAGTCGGTCGATTGATCGACTGGCTCGGAACGCGGAAAGGCTTCTCGCTCGCGGTTCTGCTGTGGAGCGTCGCGGCAATGGCCCACGCTGCCGCGCGCTCGGTCGTTGAGTTTTCGGTTGTGCGATTTGTTCTTGGCCTGGGAGAGTCCGGCAACTTTCCCGCATCCATCAAAGCTGTCGCAGAGTGGTTCCCCAAACGCGAGCGTGCGCTGGCGACCGGGATCTTCAATTGCGGAGCGAATATTGGTGCAATCCTCACGCCCCTGCTCGTCCCCTGGCTGACCTATCGCTATGGCTGGCGGGTGTGTTTCATCGCCACTGGCTCGCTGGGACTGTTATGGCTTGTACCATGGCTGACCTGGTACCGTGCTCCCGAGGGGGACATCCGTCTAGCTTCCGTGGAGTCGTACATTCGCGGGAATCGAGAGGCGCAAGAACGACCGTTGCCACTGGCGCGCATCGTGCACTACCGCCAAGCTTGGGCGATTGCCATCGGTAGATTACTCACCGATCCTGTCTGGTACGTCTACCTGTTCTGGGTTCCGGATTTCCTTCATCGGAACCTTGGGCTCGGCCTGAGAGCTACGGCACTGCCGCTGTTCTTCATCTACACAGGAGCCACGCTGGGGAGCGTGCTGGGCGGAGCTATGTCCTCCTATCTGCTGGGGAAAGACCTGACCTTGAATGCCAGCCGAAAGGCGGCATTGCTGGCGTGTGCGCTGGGAGCAGTGCCGGTAGTCTTTGCTCCACAAACACGCCATGTCTGGGCCGTGGTGGCTGTAGTGGCGCTGGCGGCGGGAGCTCATCAAGGGTGGTCGGCAAACATGTACACGCTCGCATCGGATATGTTTCCACGGTCGGCGGTGGGCAGCGTGGTCGGATTTGCCAGCATGGTGGGATCGGTGGGGGCAATGTTTGCCGCCAAAGCCGTCGGGTACACGCTGGAGTGGACGCAGTCCTATACGCCGGTCTTCCTCATTGCCGGAGTGGTATATCTGTTGGCCCTCGCGATTGTGCAGTTCCTCGCGCCGGCTATTCGGCCCGTCGCGCTCGACCCGGGAGTGGAAGGGTGACCTGAGGTCGCCGTTCCTTGCGGGATTCCACCGGCCACACCCGTCTACCGGAGTTGGTCACACGTTGACGCCGCTAGCAAGGAAGCCGCCGTCCACCACAAGCAACTCTCCGTTGGTGAAGCTTGCGGCGTCGGAGGCGAGAAATACCGCTGCACCAACAAGTTCTTCCACCTTCCCGAAACGCTTCACGGGAGTACGTAAGAGCAGCTCGCGGCCGCGCTCGGTACCATCGAGGAGGCCTTCACTCAAGGGGGTTAGGAACACGCCGGGAACAATCGCGTTCACGCAGACGCCATGCCGTCCCCACTCAACCGCCAGAGACTTGGTCAGTGCTGCCACCGCGGCTTTGCTGGCTCCGTAGGCAGCCACCTCGTATAGACCAACAAAACTGGTTAAAGACGCAATATTGATCATCCGGCCATAGCCTCGCTCCAGCATGTGCTTTCCGAAAACCTGGGCTGCACGCAGCGTTCCCGTCAGGTTGGTGTCGAGAATGGCATTCCACTCCTCATCACTTACGTCGAGGGTGGGAGTGCGTTTCGTTATGCCGGCACAGTTGACCAGAATGTCGACCTTGCCGAACTCGGCGACTGCAGCTTCCAGGAGCGCTTGCAGGCTGGCGCGGTGGCGAACATCCGATTCGATACGCAGAGCACGACGGCCGAGGGCTTCGATTTCCACAGCAGCAGAATCGATGAGGTCGGCACGGCGGCCGCTTGGCGCGACGTCTGCGCCGGCGTGCGCGAGCCCGATTGCGAGCGCGCGTCCGATGCCGCTTGTGGCTCCGATGACTACCGCGGTTCGTCCCGCCAAATCAAGAGGTTTGTAAGCCATTCTGTCCTCGCTGAATTCGTTGCAATAGTAATCTACAAGCGCAGAGACCCCGGAAATACGCCATCTTCAGTCCGGGCACAAGTATGCACGCAAGATGGCCTTCAATAGAATGCTGAACGTTGGGTAAGGACGTGCCAACAAAGCTCCACTCACAACGTAGGATTTTGCGCTGCGTCTCGTACTGGGTCCTTTTCGGAGTGACCTTTGTGGCGTCATTGGCGCAAACAAATGCTCAGCCGAGTCCACCCACCTGTGCGTCAGACGGGATCAGTCTTGGATTCCAAACCCTGCAAGGTAAGCCAGACAGCTTGTGTATTCGCGGTGTCACCCGCAATGGAGCTCCAGTTTCGGCGGCCTCTTTGCTAGTCAAAAACCCAAGCACGGCAGTGCGCGAGATCACGGGCGAGAAGTCTGAAGTCGCAGACTGGGAATTTCGTATTGAAGACGATAGTGCCGTGTTCGGTTTCGGCGAGCGATTCAATTCCCTCAACCAACAGGACAACATCCTGAAGAATGTCGTCCGTGACATCCCGTTCGCGAAAGGATCGAGCGCCTACGTGCCAATTCCTTTCTTCATGAGCCTGCGTGGCTATGGCCTCTGGCTGGATACATACTCGGAAGCGACCTTTGACCTGAACGTCACGAAGCGTTCGGAGATCGTTGTCCACTTCACTGATGACCACTTCCATCTCGTATTCTTTGAAGGACCCCGGTTCGCGACCATCTTGGAGCGTTTTACAGCGCTTACGGGGAGGGCAAGGCTGCCACCATACTGGGCTTTCGCCCCGTGGAAGAGCCGCAACTGGCATCCCGACATGGCCGCGGTGTATGAAGACATCGAGAAATACCGGGCGCTGGGATTGCCAGCGTCCGTTCTGGTGCTCGACAGTCCTTGGGCGACGAACTACAACACCTTCGAGATCAATCGCCAGCAATTCACCGATCCTGAGGCGATGATTGCGAAAATCAAGAGCCTAGGCTTCAAGCTGTGTCTGTGGCTCACTCCATTCGTGAATTTCTCGACGTATACGCCATCTGAACCTGAATTGGTCGGAAAGATCCCCCTGACCCAGGCGGCCAACTTCGACGCAGGCAAACAGGGCGGGTTCTTTGTCAGAAACCGTGTTGGTGACGTTTACTTAGCCGACTGGTGGAAGGGCCGCGGAGCGATGGTGGACTTCACCAATCCGGCCGCACGAGGTTGGTGGCAACAGCAGGTTCGCAAGGCCGTGCAACTCGGAGCCAGCGCATTCAAGGACGATGATGGCGAGGGCAATTTCCTGACTGATGCACGCTTCTTTAGCGGCCAGGATCCGCGCTTGATGCGCAGTCAGTATGCGGTTCTGTATAACCAGACGATGCAGGAGGTAATTGACAAGGATCTGCATGGGGACGGAGTTCTGCTTTATCGCAGCGGCAGTGTCGGCAGCACCAATCTCCCTTTTCTCTGGGCGGGAGACAACGAGGCGAACTTCAGCGTGGAAAATGGATTACCCAGCGTTGTGCTGGCGGGGTTGAATGCGGGATTGTCGGGCATACCGTTTTGGACGAACGACATCGGAGGCTACATCAAACCGACCGGCAGCGCACCGGATCCGATCCTGTTTGCCCGCTGGACAGAGTTCTCAGCGTTCTCGCCTGTCATGCAGCTGCATTCCGGCATTAACCTTGGACCATGGGACTATTCCTCGCAAGCGCTTGAGATTTTTCGGCAATACTCGCGACTTCATATGAGTTTGTTTCCTTACCGCTATTCTGCCGCCCAGGAGAGCGCACGAACTGGCATGCCGATGATGAGGGCATTGGTTCTTGTGAATCAAGATGACCGTCAGGCGGCGGAAACGATCGACGAATACTACTTCGGTACAGATTTCCTGGTGGCGCCCGTCCTCTCGGCCGGGACCCAGCGCAGCGTCTATTTGCCGGCAGGCGACTGGATCAACTACTGGAGCGGGGAGCGGCTATCGGGTCGACAAACGATCATCGTCGATGCGCCTCTGAACCGGGTACCTTTGTTCGTTCGTGCTGGCGCTGTGATTCCCAGGATCCCGGAAGATGTCATGACCCTGGTCCCGGCCGATTCCTCGCAGGCACCATCGGTTCAGCACTTGGATGACCGGCGAGAATATGAAATCTATCCTGGACCGCAGGCGCGTCTCACGGACTTCGAAGGGCGGTCACTGTCCTTCAGGGAAGGGGCAAACAAGGAGATCGAAATTCAGGGCGCGGCCGCGAGGATCGCGCTGATATGGCGCTTCCGTGCACCTGGTTCGGTCACGGTGAATGGCAAATCGCTCAAGTTGCAACGGCGAAGTGAAGGCATGTCGGCATCATTCACTCACCATGACAAAACGCTGATAGTCCTGCGATAGGGACAAACAGCATAATCAGGCCGCTTTCCTGATGCGATACGAGTCTTGTGGGTAGGGCCGCTCAGAAGTCCTTGTGATACCTTCCATCTAACCCGAAGCCGCCATTCTGGTCACGCACACCGCTCACCGACCATTTGCGATTGAATTGGTACTGCATTTGCAGTGCTACGTTCTGGGTATTCGTAACGTTGGTTGAGAAGGTGACGAACAGCTTACTGGTGACGCGCTGCTGTACCGTAAGGCGCGCTCCCTGCTGTTGATTTCCGGTGGTTGCCCCGAGCTGGGGGTCCACGGAGATTTGCGAAACTCCGAGAGCCTTCTGCAGCCGGCCGGTGACCTGGCTGCTGACTTGCGATGCGACCAGCGATTCAGCACCGAGCGCGGTCGACTGCGCCGGTGCAGCGTTGGCCGCTTCCGTTTTACCAAAGGCAAGCAGATGAATGATGTCGGCAGGAGCAAGAGCAGGATCGGAGGAGTAGGTTGTTTTGAGGTGGTCCACGGGCCCGCGCAGGCGCAGCGCAATGTTGTATTGCTGGACAGTTGTGTTCGCCTGCAGATTGATGACAGGCTCGGTTTCAATCGTATTCACAAATGCAATAGTGCCGCCCTGGATAAAGTAACGATTGCCCATGAAAATCAAATCGCCGCCGGTGAGATTGGTGCGTCCCACGATCACGGGATTTGCCGCTGTTCCAATCACCCGCAGGTTTGCGTCGCCTTGAATACTGACTGTGGGACTCACCGCGTTGAGCTCTGCTGTCGAACGCACCGCAATGTTCAGCTTCAGCTTGTCCGCTAAGCCTTGGGTCGCCGGCGGCGTCGACACCCCGCCGAACTGGCTCATGAAGGTGGACAGATCGAAATCGGGGGTGAAGGAAATACGATTCACGCTGACTTGTCCCTGCAACAGAGCCGAGTCGGTGTTGCCCGTCATGGCGAGGTTCAAGCTGAAGTCGGTGCGCACGGTCTGGGGATAGAGCAACCGGAGATCGTTCCCTTTTAGAATGACGTTGCACTGCACGGCCGGACGATAAGCCACACCACCCGACGCTGTAATCGCCCCGCCGCCCAGGTTGCCGCTGAACTGGGTAATATCCAGACGGTCGCGACGCAGCGTCAGCACGCCGTTGGCGCCGGATAGACCAATAGAAGCGTCCGGTGTCGAGAAGCTGGCATTCACGATACGAATCTGACCTTCGGCTGTCGGATCAGTCTTACTTCCGCCTGCATTGATGTCGAATTGAAGTTGCCCACTACTGTTGAGTGTCGGATCCAAAACTCGTGCTATGGCCAGATCAATTGCGCCCTGCACGCTCAACGTAGAGGAAGCACTGCCTGTCAGCGGCAGCCGTCCCTGGAAATGTACGTCTGCCTGAGTACCCTTGATTTCACCTGGCTGCAGAGTCACCACGCCTGCGGCGTAATCAGCGCGAATCGGACTCACTGCTGCGATTTGCAGGTTTGCCGGCTGGCCCGCGCCCGTCGTCTCGGTACGGTATTCGATGCCTAGTATCGGGATGTTCACGTGGGCTTCGAGCAATTGCGTCTTTTTCAACGGCCCTCGAAGAGTAGCGTGGATTTCGGTCTGGCCATTCACCTGTGCAGCCTGGGCTGGGGCATATGCCGCCAGAAATGGCTGCAATGGAATTACCGGTGTATCAAGACCCACATCGGCATAATAGTCGCCGGTCAGAGCAACTTTGCCTTGAGCGCGCAACGGCGCATTCAGAATTTGCGAACCGAAACTGAAGGTAGCCACATGATGGACAATGTTTCCTTGCAAGCTGAGATCCCGTATCTGTTGCTTGTCCACGGTGAGTTGCGGGATGCCTACGGAAGCGCTTACTTGCGGATCTTGCAGAGTGCCCCGCCCATTCACTGTCAGGTTTAACATCCCGGTGGCTTGCAGATGGCGCGCGCGCAGGGTCTGCAGCTGCTCCAGATGAATGTTGTTTGCTTGCAGCGAACCATCGTAGCTTTGCTCTTTCGGATAGTACGTCAGCTGCCCCTGCGCGGCTCCGGCGGCGAGGCGCACTTCGAGATCCGCATGTACGGCTTCGCCCGTACCCTGAAAGCGTAAGGCCGCTAATTGCACCGGCTCGCCGGAAAGGATTGCATTGCGCAGGTTGATGTCACCGTGTCCCGCCGGATTGAATTGGGTTCCATGTGCCACAAGATTTGCGTTCAGCGAGCCGCTCACCGGCACGGTAACATTCGCGGCGCTCGCCAGTTCGCCCAGCGAAAGCTGTGTGGCGTCTATCTTCGCCTCAAATGGGCTCGAGGGGGTGTACGACCAATCGTCAAGCCCCGACTGCAGACTGAAGCTTACGTGACCCTGCCGGCCGAGGTCGAGCACCCCATTCTGCAAGCTGATCTGAGAGGGATTCGCCCGCACATCCGTGCGAAGGACACGGAGGGCGCTGCCGCGAATTTGCACGTTGCTGGCATTCAGTTGTCCTGCAATTTGAGGCGCCGCGGTTGATCCCCGCACTGTGCCATCGAAGGAAGCCGTTCCGTGCAGATCCAGCGGTCGTGACCCCGGCTTGCTGAATAACTCGGACACGCTCTCCAGCTCATGCAGATCGCCCGCCTCGACGCGCACCTGCAAGGCTGAGCGCATACTCACCGTTCCCTCAAGATCGACCGATGTCTTAGGCGTTCGCAGGTCGCTTTGGGTGAGCGTGATCTCTTGTCCAGCACCGCTATAGCGCGCGTGAATTACGGCGTGTACAGGCAGAGCAGTATTAACCGTGTTGCCCTTTACAGAAGTGAGACTTCCGTCAGCGGTAACATTCGCGCGCGCCAGCAGCTGAGTGATGCTGCCGTTCCATGTTGCATCGATGTCGCCATTCACGCGGCCCGAGATTGCCACGGACTTCAGGTTGCCTCTGTTGGCGAGCGTTTTCAGCTCAGCCAGTGATAGGTTGTGCAGGGTGGCCGAAAGGTGTCCTTGCTGCTTTCCCGAGAGCTCGCGAATCGCAGCCCTGCCCCTCACGGCTCCCCCCAGCAACTGCGCGCTGACGTCTCGAAGCTCCGCGTTGCCATCCGCCATGTTGTACTGCGCGCCAAGGTCACGAATGTCAGCGCGCAGGGAGCTGGCGCGTAGCCGCAATATCCGACTGCGTATGGTTCCCTGCAGCGAGGTGGTCTCGAGTAACGGCCGCTCCGGCAGGCTCGAGTAATCCGCAACACCGTTGACGAGGACCACGCCGTCCGGCACCGAGGCATCGTTTATGACGTTCCGCATCTCTCCTAACGCAAGGTTGACCATATAGGTCGCGTGAATTTTCGGGCTGGCGTAATTCCGGAGTGAAGCGTTGAGTAACAGCTGCGACTGGCCGCTTTGCAATGTGAGGTTACTCAGCGTCATTCCTGAACGTCGTGCATCGAACTGTGCTCGCAGATCATGTGGGATGGGAGCATACGTTCCGTATTGCAGATGCCCATCGCGATACGACAAGGCGCCAAAGTAGCGTCCGCCATCGGTCGGGTCGTAGCTCGATTGGAAATTCAGATCCCGCAAGTCAGCGTTGAGCACGGTCTTGCGATCGTTGTAATAGACTTCGCCGCGATCAAGCACAATGCGCCGTATGGCCAGGTCAAATGGATCAGCGTTGGAATTTCCCCTGGACTGCCCCGCCGGGAGATTGCTTTGACCGCTCGAGTCGACGACAAGGTTGACCACCGGATGGTCGGCCGTCACGCCGTCGAGGTTCCACCGTCGATGAATGATGGAGAGAATGCGCAGATTGAGGCTGACGTGGTCGACCTGCAGCAAAGGTGCTTTTGTGCCCGGCCCTCCATACACGGTTAAGCCATACAGATCCAGGCCGAGCCTTGACCAGTGCACAGCAAAATTTTGAAGGCGAACTCGCGTGTTCAGAGACTCGCTGGCTTTTTGTTCTGCCATCTTCAAGACATAGCTGTGGAACGTTGCACTACGCAGCAGCGAGTAAATACCGATGGCGACCACGACCAGGAGAAGCAGGAAGCCTCTGGCAACGCGAGTGACCAGTCGCACCTTCCTCGACTTCCTTTCAGGCACGACGTATGGCTTGCGTGGTTCGCGCGGTGGAAACCCAAGATCCCGAATGGCCATGGTTAAAACGCCTGACCCAGGGTAATAAAGTACTGTGTAGGTTTGATTCCCGGAACCGGATTCAAGTTGCGCCCGATGTCGATTCGGATTGGCCCTACAGGCGTAGCATAGCGAAATCCGATGCCGACATTATTGCTGTAGAGCGAAGTGAAATCGTGGAACCCGACAAAAGGAAAAACATTCCCACCGTCGTAGAAGGTCACAATCCCCAGGCCTTGCTTGATCGTGTTCAACGGAAAGCGCAGTTCGGTGTTCACGATGAACAGTTCGTTACCACCCTGGGGAACCGTAATCTTTGAGCACGTTGCCGGGTCGTTGGGATTGCCGCACGCGAGGATTGTGCGCTGCGGCCCTGCACTATTGAGGGGAAACCCGCGCAGCGTGCTGCCACCTCCGGCAAAAAATCGTGAGCTCAGGGGAACTTCGCTTCCGGCGAAAGCCTGTTGCAGGCCAAGGCGAACGTTGTTAGCCCAAATGATGCCTGCATGAATATTCTTGAAGTACGCAGTCTGGCCGACAAATTGAGCAAAGCTGAAGTTGGAGCCCAGCCAGTAAGGACTCACGCCGATCTCGTAGTTCTGATAGATGCCGCGATGTGCATCCAGCACGTTGTCGCGGGTATCGTGTACCCAGCTCGCCGACATCGTGGACAGATGTACGTTCAGCTGATTGGGAGGCACGAGTTCGGGGATCAGGAGATTGCTGATCCTGGTGAGCTGAAAGTTGTAACGCAGGAAAAGGTTGGTCGTCTTCTTGGCATTGAGCGGCTTCTCCAGTTGATAGCCGAAGTTGGCAGTCCTGTCGGTGAAGATCGGGTTTTCGCTGTTGTGTTCCCCCGATATGATCGTGCTGGCGCGCCAGATCGTCCCAAAGAAGGACGGTTGGGTATAACTGAGGCTGCCCCTCTGATCGAGGCGCCCTGCGAATGCACTGATGGTGAATGTCTCACCCAGTCCTCGCATGTTGCGGCGGGTATATTCGAACGTACCGTCCGGTCCCCAGAAGGTCTTCTGGCTGGTTACAAAGTTGCTGGGGAGACCGACGGGCGGGATTCCCGGCACCACAACCGTGCCGCTGGGAATATTCCCGCCGCGATTGAATACCTGGAAGCCAAAGCCATACACGATGGAATTCCGCTTGGCCTCGTGCACTTTTACCACCACGTCTTCGTGAGTCTGGTCGGTGATCGCCCGCTTGGGATCAACCTCCGCCCAATCGAAGATATCCAGGTTGTACAAGCGGCTTTCCGCGCTGAGCATCGCGTTTTCGCTGAGCGGCTCTCCCGAAGAAAGTCGCAGCCGCTTGTCGATTAGCGACTGCCGGGTATGCTGCCTTCCTTCCGTGATGATCGTCGCCGTTTTGACTTGTGGGCCCTCGCTGATCTGGTACACGACATCAAACTGGTGCGGCTCACCAGGCACTGGCTTGGAAGTGGAGCGGAATGAGGCATTCAGATATCCCAGGGTCAGATAACGCGCCATGATCAGGCTGCGATCTTTAGCCACAAGCTGCGATGAGTACGGTTTTCCCGGCCCCAGATTCAACCCGTGCTCCGCGAATTCCGCCTCTGAAAGACTGGCGTTGCCCTCGATCCGCAACTGGTGCACCACGTCCAGCGCTCCTTCTGTAACCTGGAAGGTGATGTCGATGTTTCCGCTCTTGCGCACAACCTTGGGCACAACGGTCGCCTGGCTGTAGCCCGCGGCGCGGTATGTAGCCGTGAGATTTTTCACGCTGGTTCGTAGCAGTTGATCGTTGTATTTACCGTGCCTGATCACGTGTCCCTCTTCCACGCTCACGTTGGACTGCAATTGCTTGCTGCTGAAATGACGGTTGCCACTGAAGGCAACCTGCTTGACTTTGAAGCGGCCGTCCCTGTGGATGTCGTACAGAATGGACATGCCCTCCTCAGTCTTATCCACCGTCACATCGACTTTTGCATCGAAGTAGCCCTTGGCCTGAAAGTAAGAGAGGAGGTTTTGCTGGCCTTCGCGAATCAGCTCATCATTGACCGCGTTTTCCTGGTAGATCGGCACCAGGTTGTGAAGGGTGTGACTCCACACATGGGCGCCCGTCGTGCTCACTTTCACCACCGGACCCACGCGCACCTGGAAGGTGATGTCAGCACGATTGGTGCTGGGGTCGTATTCCGCCGAGACCAGTTTCACGTCACCGGCGATATAGTTTTTGCGGGTCAGTGCCGACTGCAGATAACCCGTCGCGCGTTCCAGGCGCTCACGAGAATACTTCATGCCCGTCTTCAACGAACTGCCACGCAAGCGCGCCATCACCGAATGCAGCTTTTGCCGCAGGTAGGCAGTTTGCTCAGGAGAAGCACCGCCGAGGGCTACTTTTCCGATTCGGGCCCGCTCTCCGAGATCGGTTCGAAACCGGACGGTCACTAGCCCATGCTCATTGTCCATCGCAAGTTCCGGATGTACCTCGACCAGGAAATATCCCTGTTGGCGGAAGAACTGCACCAAAGCATCTTCCCCTTGGCTGACATCGCTGGCCGAGTACGGTGCCTGCGGGTTGTAGTTCGCCACCTGCAAGAGACGTGTGTAGGTGAACTCCTTAAGCGCGCCAGGAAATTCATACATGCCGACGTAGATGGCTGGCCGCAGAATGAAGGCGACGCGCACCCCGTCAGAGGACGGCTGCAGATCGAGGCCTACGTCCTGGACTCCGGAATGTTGCTTCAGGGATGCGACGGTGGCATCAACATCTTGTTGCACCAGGGGCTGCCCAGGGCGTACCGCTATAACGTTCTGAACGCTGTTGAACGAAACATCTGGACGTCCGGCGATGTCCACCGACGAAACCTTCTGGCCAATATAGTAGGAGAGCCCCAGCGTTGGCATTTGCTGCGCTCGCATGAACGCAGGGATCACGAGCAGCGGCAAAGCTGCGGCCAGCCATTGCGCGAACACCAACAACGAGGAACTATGGGGGAGCCCGGCCTCAGACCTTGGCATCTTCGGGTACGCTCCCCAAAGTGAGATGCAAACTCCGGTTGAGCGGCGGCCTGGATAGCCGGACGCGTCACCCGGTTCGGTGGCAGAATTCTCTCGTAGTGGATTGCCTGTGGTGCCGGCTGCGCATCAATCCTTACCGGACAATGGACAACCGCATTGAGGGCGTGGTGCTTAGCGTGATGGACGTGGATGAATTTCCCAAACACGGCTCCAAACGCTCTACGAAGGGGTAATCACCGCGAAGAAGACCCATAAGAAAAATGAGTTCGTGTCTCCTGGATTGGCGCGTTGCCGACAAGAAGCACCGTCGGCAGATGTGCAATTGGAAACAGTCGGATTCCCGCTTACATCCGCAGACTTTGCAACTTCAGCCACCACTTACAGCGGGTATGATCGAAATCTCCGCCCTAGCGGGGAGAAGGCTCATAAGCCCACCGGTGTACCTCACGTTTTCGTTTCCGACGAAAATGTTGATGTGTTCGCGAACCTGGCCCTGTTCCGTAGCCATTCGATCGCGCACGCCAGGGTGGAGTCTCCAGAGGGCAGACAAGGCATCAGCGAGCGTGGCGGGGGAATCGTGAATCTCAACTGTGCTCTGCCCGCCGGTAAACTCGCGCAGCGCACCGGGAATGTTGAACGTGACCGGCACAATCACCTCTTTTTTTTCCTGCGCGATTTGCTTGTTGGAAGAGGCTTGCTTCCGGGGGACGACGCCGGAACCGACCTTTTCGTCGCAGCTGGTTCTTCGGCCAATGTCAGTTCTGACCTGAAGGAAGCATCACCCAACAGTGCGCTCCGTATGCAAAGCACCGGGGGTAGTCCTTCCAGTATTCTTTGCCAGGTTTTTCCTTCGTCCCGTGAGCCGAAGATCTGACCGCTCCGCGTCCCCAGGTAAATTCCCAGGGGTTCGAGACAATCGGCTGTAATCGCATCACGCAAGACGGTTTCGTAAGCTCCCTTTTGTGGTAAGCCGCGCATCAGCGGCTCCCACGAACCGCCAGCATTGTGAGTTCGATAAACCCGCAATCTTCCATCGCATGCGCAACGAAACTCATCCGATTCAACCGGAACGACGTACGCGCAATCGGGGTTCCTGGGGTGCACAATTACCGTAAAACCAAAATCTGAGGGCACACCATTGGCGATGTCCTTCCAGTTTTCGGCGCAGTCGTCCGAGCGATACAATCCCCAGTGATTTTGCAGGAACAAACGTTCGGGACGACCCGGATGCATGGCGATCTTGTGTACGCATTGGCCGAATTCCGGATACTTGTTGGGCATGTAGGTCACTCGGATACCACGGTTTCGCGCTGTCCAGGTGCGTCCACCGTCGTCAGTGCGGTAAACGCCGCCAGCAGAGATCGCCACGTACATGCGCTGCTTGTCACTGGGGTCCAGCACGATGGTATGCAACGCCAGACCTCCGTTGCCCGGCATCCAGCGGGGGCGGTGCGGATGATCGAACAGACCGCGCACCAGCAACCAGCTCTTCCCCTCGTCGCGAGATTCGAAGAGAGCGGCTGGCTCTACGCCGCAATAGAGTACGTTAGGTTCATCCGGTCGACCAAGAGCGATCTGCCAGATGTTTTTCAACGAAAGCCCCGTATCGGAAGGAAATCGAATAGTGGCTTCCTGCGGAGTTGTCCAGCTTTTCCCGAAATCGTCGCTGAAGCGCAGCAGCGTACCCCAGTAGTTCTGGGTTGAGGCCCATATTCGATGCCGGTCTTCACGGTCGTCATAAACCAATGCGTAAACGGCGTATCCGTGGAAGAAAGGACCGCCGACCTCCCAACGGATGCGCTGACGGTTGGAACGTAGCAGAAACGCTCCTTTGGTTGTCCCGACTAGTAAGAGAGAGTCTCCTCTCCTGACGCGGACGTGTCGCATATTGTGCAGGAACATAGTCCTGGTTGGGCCGAGGTCGACACCAGGATCAATGGAAGCAATTGCGGCAGACTGAACCGCTTCCAAGGAGGCCTGCACTTCCCCTGCGCGTTGATAACGCTGCATGGGCTCCTTGGCCAGGCAGCGTTGAATAATCGACCACAGGCCGGGAGGCACCGGGGGACCGAGGGGCTTTGGGGGTTCGTGCATGATCGCTGAGCTGATTTCAAACCCCGTCCGTCCTTCAAAGGGCAGTCGCCCGGAGGCTGCTTCGTAGAGCACGACTCCTAGAGCCCATAAGTCGGTGCGGTAGTCGGCCGGATCACCGCGCAAGATTTCGGGCGCCATGTAGTGCAGCGTGCCGCTCACGCTGGTTGCGGTCTCGGTAGTTACAAACGATCTAGTAGAGTCCTCGAACTTTTCTCCCTGTACACGCTTTGCCAAACCGAAATCGAGGACCTTCACCAGGCCGTCAGGCGTGACCAGAATGTTTGCGCTCTTGAGGTCTCGATGCACGATACCCCGGTCATGAGCGCGCACCAGAGCGCCGGTTATCTGAACGGCGTAACGAAGGACCGAGTCCGGTGGCAACCCCCCATCGCTGCACATCGCGTGCAGAGACTTGCCCTCGACAAGTTCCATCACAATGTAGAGCTCGCCGTCAGTCTCGCCAACCTCGTGGATGGTGCAGATGTTTGGGTGGGTGAGCGATGAAGAAGCTCGCGCCTCATGGAGCAGGTTCTGGCTGGCCAGCGGATCGAGCCCTTCTCCTTTTTTCACGACCTTCAACGCTACGTCGCGCCGTAAGACTTCATCGTGCGCGCGATAGACGACACCCATTCCTCCTTCGCCGATCTTCGCGATGACTCGGCAATGACCGAGTACCTGACCGATCACAATGCTCTCCTCACCTGTCCCCATGCTAGGTTGCATTTTGCACTTCGGTCAATGTACCTAGAGGGCCATTGAGCGAGCAACGATGTGCAAGTGGACGAATCACGGAAGAATCGAGTCGCGACATGCGTGGGGACCCCTTGATTCTTGTGTTGTCAGCTATTTCTACAGACGATCGGGCATCAGTCATCATGGCTGCGTGAATTGCTGGGGAGGATAACTGACGGTCAGTGGAGGTAGGTAGAACGCGCAGTTCAAAAATGTGGGTTTGTCGGGAAATCAGCGGAGAAAACAAAACATGTGGCGTTAGCACGATGCCAAGATTAATATGGGGGTGCGAGTAGACGATTCTGCCGATCCCAAGTTTTCCCCGGATGGACCAGGTAGCATTCTTAGGATAAATTGTTTACTGCGCTTCGCAAGCATGCGCCAGAAAGGATTATCAATGTATAGGAAGTTGATCATCGCTTCGCTGTGCTTGGCAGTGGCTCTTCCGGCCTTTGCTCAGAACAAGGCGGATAAGCGTCTTGCGGAATCAACTGCGGTTCTGAAAACCATCATGGGCAAGAACGATATACCCAAAGGTGTCCTCGACAAAGCAGTGTGCGTCATGGTGTTTCCCTCCGTGCGGAAGGTGGGCGTCGGTCTGGGTGTGACTTACGGGCGCGGCGTTCTGGTTTGCCGCACCGGCAACGATTTTAACGGCAAGTGGGGCGCGCCCATCATGTACAGTCTGGATACCGGCAGCTTGGGTGCGCAGCTAGGCAGCTCCTCAACAGACTATGTCATGCTGGTGATGAGTGACAGAGGAGCGAACAAGGTTCTGTCCGGCAAATTGAAGCTCGGGGCCGATGCCCAGGCTGTGGCAGGCCCCTCGGGAGCGCAGTCGTCTGGTTATAACGACCCGAGTGTGGACATTGTGACGTACGCCCAGTCAAAGGGCCTGTTTGCCGGGGCTGCCATAGGTAGTGCCTCGATGGAGGCGGATAACACCGCCAACAAGGACCTTTATGGCAAAGAAATCGACGCACCCTCGTTCGCACGCGATCCGAGTTCGTCGATTCCTGCCTCAGCACAGCCCTTGGATGCAGTTCTTCAAAAGGCAACGCCGAAGCACCTGACAAGCTGAGCCGATTTGGCTAGGCCGCACTGCATCGTGAATGGTCGAGAGAAGGCTTGCCGTGAGCACACGTCCTAGGCGCACGGGTGCCGGGCTACAGCCTCTCTAGCAGCGGTCCGTGTGCGCTTGAAACGTGGTTAGGTATACGAGGGTCCAAGAGAGCGCGCCGCGTTCCCTAGTGGCAGGTATGCGCCTAAGCAGTTTCGCAGGCGATGCTCGGACCTTGCAGGCTTTATCTAACCCTGACGTATACCAGCATAAGTTGGAGGCGGGCAGCATTGCTGCCCGCCTTCTCTTTTCTTGAGTACATGCGGGTGCCTGCAGGGCTCGCGTCTGCCATTTTCGCAGGCGAAGTTCTCCTTCATTTCGGCCCAAAGGTCCATGCGAGATAACCGGATCATCGATGGGAATCCCCGTTACATCGGCTGGGTTTTGCCGGGATGGCGATCATTGGGCTTGAGGTGAGCGGCCACGCCCGACATCATCACCATGAGCACGCCGTAAAACACCCCTGCATTTGGCAGCCACTAAGCCGTGGAACATAAGAAAGGGAAGCACGAATAGGCTAACGGCTCTGCTTGGCAAAGATGGCAGAAAAAGGATTGGGGAGGGATTCACCGGAAATTAACACTGCGCTGGCTTTCCGTTGGTAAGTTGGTTGAGCCGCAAAATGATCGCCAAAGGGCTTGCGCTAGGGAATTTGGGAGCGGGAAAGGGATTCGCTCGCCAACTCCTGACGTGGATTGTAATTGGGAAGCTCCTTTTCTGCATCGCGCTGATCCAAGCCGCCCCCCGCGTTTTCGCACAACTGCCCGACATCACTGCCGGCGACAAGCCCGAACCGCCGGATGTTGATGAACCCGTGCAGAGCATGTTCCCTCATTTCCAGGAAGGGCGGTTTTGGATCTCGGGGCAAGCCAATTTCATTTACCAGGCGCACCCGCCGTTTTATGCCAAGTACTCAGGCCCGAATAGCCTGCAACCCTATTATGAGAAAGCAACTTCCCGTGTGCTAACGCTGTATACAGGGTTCGAGCTCAACAAGTCGGTCGAGTTTTTGGTTGATATCGAAGAAGCCGGGGGCCAGGGATTGAGTCAAGCACTCGGTCTCGCCGGCTTCACTAATCTGGATGTCGTAAGGAACCCGACACTGGGTCAGGCGCCGTATCTCAGCCGGCTGATGTATCACCAGGTGTTTGCCTTGAGCCGCGAAAAGACCGAGGGAGCCCGCGGACCACTCTCGACGTTTGCAGAATTGCCTTCGCGACGGTTGGAACTTCGCGTCGGGAAGTTCGGGATGGTCGATTTTTTTGACGTGAACTCAGTCGGAAATGACAGCCACTTGCAGTTCATGAACTGGGCCATTGACCAGAACGGAGCCTATGACTATGCAGCCGACACGCGTGGCTACACCTGGGGCGTGATCCTGGAATACCAGAGCCCTAAGTGGGGCTTGCGTTTTGGTGAGGCGTTGCTGCCAACGGTTGCCAATGGAATCGACCTGGTTTGGAATCTTCGCAATGCCAATGCCTCCAACATTGAATTTGAGTGGCACCGCGGATTCTTGAAAAAGAAGGATGGAATCATACGCCTGCTGTCTTACGTTAACAATGCCAACATGGGCATCTACCAGGTCGCGAACGAACAGTATCTGGAAGGACAGGTCGTTCCACCGAGCATCAGCGACCATCCCCGGCAGGTGACAACAAAATATGGTTTTGGAGTCAATTTTGAGCAGGCGCTAACGACCAATATCGTGTCCTATGGGCGTTTCGGATGGAACAATGGGAAAACCGAGTCCTGGGCTTATACCGAGATCGACCAGACGGTCCAGGTAGGAGCAGGCTTTATGGGTCGTATGTGGAAAAGGAAATATGACCGGGCCGGAATCGCATTTGTTTCCAATGGAAGCTCCAGCGAACACGCCCGGTATCTTTCCTTTGGAGGGCTCGGGTTCATTCTGGGTGATGGTGGCCTTACCTATGGGCGCGAGAATATTTTGGAAATGTATTACACGGCTCACGCCTGGCGCGGGATCTACCTTGGACCCGACCTTCAGTACATCGTCAACCCTGGATACAACCAGGTTCGTGGTCCAGTCACTGTTCCCTCGGTCCGATTGCACATCGAGTTCTGAGCCTCAGAACAATGCCTAGACAAACTGAATCTGTCGTCCTGCACAGCAGACCGGCCGGCTTCGCATCGAAACGAGTCTGTTTCATCCTGCTGTTGACAGTTCTCCCTCTTCGCGCGCAAACGGCTCAGGATTTATCCCAAGTCAAGAAGGTGTTTGTCGATTCTGTGAACGGTGGAACCGGGGCGAAGGGCCTTCGGGAGAGCCTAATCAAGCGGCTGCGGAAGAGTGAAAAGTTTCAGGTTGTCGCTGCACCGGACCAGGCTGATGCGGTCCTAAAAAGTAGTGGTCAACTGTGGATTAAGGGCTACGTTGCAACCAGTCCTCGTTCAGCCGCAAGGAATCGCCAAGCCGTTTATGGTGGCTTCCTCTCTGTCGAATTGGCCGGTAAGAACGAAATCCTCTGGTCGTATCTGGTGACGCCAAGCAGGCTTTCGTGGAGCAGTGTCTCGGATGACTTGGCCAGCAGTCTGGTCAAGGAGATGGTTGCGGCTCACGACAGGAAACAACAGGCCGCGGTGGCGTCGCCGGGAAATATCACGAGCGAGCAGACCGCGTTGCACGGTGCGGGCGCCACATTTCCAGCACCTCTCTATCAGAAGTGGTTTGAGTCGTTCGAGCAGAGGCATCCAAACGTCCACATTACCTATGACGCGGTAGGGTCAGAGGCAGGTACTCACCTTCTCGCGGAGGACAAAGTGGATTTCGCGGCGTCTGATGTACCTTCGTCGGATGCGGACGCCCCTCAGCCGGTAGCTGGACCATTGCGAATTGCGTCAGTACTGGGTGCAGTGGTACCCATTTACAACCTGGAAGGACTGGGACAGGATCTCAAGTTCACACCCGAGGCCCTGGCCGATATCTATCTCGGCAAGATCACGAAATGGAACGATCCATTGATCAAGGGCTCGAACAAGAGCGTGCCGCTACCGGACGCCGAAATTGTTGTCGTCCATCGCTCGGATGGCAGCGGAACAAGCTATGCCTGGTCAGATTACCTTTCGAAGACCAGTGTGGAGTGGAAGACGACGGTGGGCGTGGGTACAACCCTCCACTGGCCAGTAGGCAAGGAAGCAGAACACAACGACGGCGTCGCTGCCCTGGTCCAACGAACCCCGAACTCCATCGGATACGTGGAGCTTGTCTATGCCATCCAACACCAACTGAGCTTTGGAGCAGTCCGAAATGCAGCCGGGGAATACATCCGGGCGGATCTTTCCAGCCTGAATGCCGCTGCCACAGCCAAAGCAGGCGGGCAGTCAGCTTCTGCTTCTTCTATCACCAACGCGCCTGGGCAGGATGCTTACCCGATAGCGGCATTCACGTTTCTGCTGTTGCCGGAGCAAGCAAGCGACAACAGGAAACGGTCCGCTCTCCTTGAGCTTCTTCGATGGGTGCTCACCTCTGGTCAGAAAGAATGCTCTGCTCTTGGGTACGCCCCCCTGCCGCGGGAGATTGCAAACCGGCAACTGGAGGTGCTTCATCGTTTCAAGTAAGGGGCTCCGCGGTATCAAAGGGAACCAACTGCCGGAATCAGGACCTGGATACTGCGAAAAACGTAGTGCTACTGTTGACCCCCTTTAGGCGAGCCAGCAAAAGCTACCCAGACTCCGGAATAGGTATTGCCCGGGCTCCCCAGTTCCAGCCGGATCGACGGTGCCCGCAGAAGCTAAGATCTTATAGAAAAAATTATATTGAATATTAATCGCCTCGGTTCGGTATACCGTCCAGCCGGGATTAATTTCCCAAGCAAAATTATTCGCAACCAGCAAGCCGAGGATGATTGTGTTCGAAGCAGACGTCTTGCCGGAAACATGTACGGCGTCTTTGTCCATATAGGCATTGTTCTTAGCTATACCGTCAGGTTGTTTATCAACCACTCCGTTTATATAGACGATGCTAATGGCATACGAACGCCAAAGGGTCGTAGGCGCACTCCAACTGATCGTAACTGTCTGTCCGGCAGCAAGAGCGTGGGTAACCGGGGCAGACCAGATGGACTGTTCAGTAGGTTGATACTTTGTATTGTGGTAATAAAGCTTCTCTGTATAGGAATTTCCTTGGCTGTCGGTAACATCGGTAATGTGATAGTCGTTGCCGTCTTCTGCCCCAATCACGACTATCGTCGCACCAATGGGGACGCTCGCCTCGAGCACGCAGACACCCGGCGGCACGTTTGTGGAGCCGGAACCGAAATGAAATAATTCTGCGCCAAATGAAACCTGGCTTTGGGCCGGTGCAGCAAGCGTTAATAACACGCTACATAGCGCTATATTACGAGCCAGGATCAAGGCGTCACCCGACGTATGAAGTTGATCTAAAATCCGCAGTCCGCTTTTCGCCAAGCGAATGACTGATTTTGCACCTACTCATTGATGGGCGCAAGTTGTTCTCACCTGACGCAACTGACGCACCCAGAGCGACCCGCAAGTCGACCATACCGAATCTCGTCTTGCTGTTTCCAATAGCGCATCTCAGGCCAAGACGTGATGTTGGCCGTCCGTGGTCGATCATTTACCAGAACACTTCCGAACATCAATACATTTAATCCGCAGCCGGTTACGGCCGACTATCGACAGCGTGGCTTCTTCGTCTCGGCCACGCACCGCTGGATTTTGGCCAACGGCGGGTTTGTTTAGTCGCTGTTTTCAGCAAAACAGCTTGATTCCCGCGTCTTCCCTGCCAATGTGCAGCCGGGTGAAATGACGCTCGATCCCTATTCCAACTCCGGTAGCTATTTCACTCAGCAGCAGCGCGACACGAAGCTCTACCAGTGGGCGCAGACGCTGCACTGGCGGCCGCTGGAGGCAGCGGGCAGGCACCTGCTGAAGGTTGGCTATTCGTATGCGTACTCGTCTTACAACGGCCAGATTTCAAACCTCCCGGTAAAAGTACTACGGCAGGATGGCACGATCAGCAGCACGGTCAGCTACTCAACTGCCCTGGCTTCTTGCGCGACAAAAAACGACTTCGCCCTGTTCGCGCAGGATAACTGGCAGATTCTTTCCCGATTGACGCTGGACCTTGGCTTGCGGCCGGAACACGATAGCCTCTCGGCTCAGTCCGTCAACATCGCTCCGCGCTTCGGTTTTGTGTTCGCGCCCACACGCGACCGCCGCACTGCAATCCGCGGCGGCGTCGGGCTGTTTTATGACAAGATCCCGTTCAACGTCGCGGTTTTCACAAAATATCCGGCGCAGACGATCACTGATTTTGCTGCCGATGGTGTAACCGTCACCAATAGCCCGGCGACGTACACCCACATGATCGCAACCCCCGGGCTGCGCGTGCCTTACAGTCTGGGATGGACATTGCAAGCCGATCGCGAGTTCCTGCGCGGAATCCTTGTCCGCGTCGGCTATGAAAGCCGTCACGTGTACCGCGAGTTCTATGTAAACCCGGTGCAGGCGCCGAATGGCGATGCGCAGTTGCAGTTGCTCAACACTGGGTCGCAGAGCTATCGCGAGTTTCTGGCGATGGTGCGATGGCAGGCCACGGAGCGGTCGTCGATTTACGCCAGCTATGTACACTCACGAGCGTACGGAGAACTGAACGATTACAACCAGTTTTTCGGAAACTTTCCTTACCCGTTCATCCGTCCGAACCAGTACGGTCCGCTTTCCTCCGATGCGCCAAACCGTGGCCTGTTCTGGGGCGTCATTGGGCTGCCCCGCAAATTCGACTTTGTTCCCATACTCGACGTGCACACCGGCTTTCCGTTTTCGCGGCTCGATCAGGACTGGAACTATCTCGGTCCGGAAAACCAGGCCGGGCGCTTCCCAACATTCTTGGCGCTCGACACAAAGCTTCAGTATCCAGTTGACTTCAGGTTCCACGGCCATCGCATCCAATTTCGCGCAGGGCTGACGGTATACAACGTCCTCAACCATTTCAATCCGCGCGACGTTCAGCAATCCTTCGCATCTCCGTTCTACGGAGTGTTCTACAACTCCGTACCTCGGTTGTGGCGGATCGATGGGGACTTCGATTTCTAAGTATCCATAGCTTCGCCAGGAAGCCTACTTCTGCGAAGCGGTATATCCCCTTGTGACGCAACTCGATGCAGGGAGTCTCTGGAAGGGGAGCTATGCTTCTCACTGCTCAGTGCCCGGTTGCCGGTTCAGACTAAGGGGTGGCGCATAAATAACTTGAACAACTGAAAGAAGCGGTATACTCTTCTCCCGTGAGAGAAGAGCTGGCTAAAATACGTGAGAAATACCGAGCAAT
>Ga0306920_100000240_pt1 | contig 63905 bp, 65 predicted proteins | sample flu12Cox44000170_FD_204666 | JGI IMG/M metagenome (GOLD analysis project Ga0306920, IMG submission 204666) | Lab enrichment of tropical soil microbial communities from Luquillo Experimental Forest, Puerto Rico - flux4day.12C.oxic.44.000.170 (v2)... | ecosystem: Environmental > Terrestrial >...
CGGCGCCTGATTGATCTCCGCCAAGATGAAGTGCAAGGCGCGACGCCCGTTTCAGTCCTGCCAGCGTGGCTGACAGGGTCTGGCTGTCAGCACGAATCTCCTCGCTGACACTCGCTTGCGGCAGTTCTTTCGCTGACGGCGTCAGCTCGGTCAGCAGCGAATCGAATTCGAGTTCGCGCAACAAGTTGGCGACGCCCTTCTCGTCGATACCTGGCCAAGCCAGGTCGCCGGGCTTGAAATCGAGCGCCACATCTGTCTCGACTCGAACCAGCTTGCGTGCCAGTTCGACGTCGCGCTGATGGGCTGTAAGGAGGCCGGCAAGCTTTTTTGCCCCGCGAATTTTGGTCTGGTCGAGCTTATCGAGCCCGCCGAACAATGCTTCAAGCGAGCCGTAGTTCTGAATCAACGCGCTTGCCGTCTTTTCGCCGACACCGGGAACGCCTTTGATGTTGTCTATCGAATCACCCATCAGCGCCATCACGTCGACCAAAGCGCGCGGCTCGACCCCGAAGCGCTCGCGCACTTCGCGCATCCCCGTGCGTTTGCCGAACATCGTGTCCCACAGGGTGATATTAGGGGACACAATTTGCATAAAATCCTTGTCGCCAGTGACGATCACCGCATTGAAACCCTCGCGCGCGGCTCGCACGGCAAGCGTACCGATCACGTCATCGGCCTCGTAGCCGGCGATTACCAGGCGCGGGATGCGAAATTGGTCAACCGCGCGGTAGATGTAAGGAATCTGCTGAAGCAAATCACTCGGAGTTTCGACGCGATTAGCCTTGTAAGATTCGAACAACTCATCGCGGAAGGTCTTGCGGGCTGAATCGAAGACGACCCCGATATGCGCCGGCCGCGCCTCTTTGAGTAGCTTCAACAGCATTCGGATGAAGCCATAAGTTGCATTGGTAGGCAGACCGCGCGAATTATTCAGGCGTGGCAGCGCATGAAAGGCCCGGAAGATATAACCCGAGCCGTCGACCAGATAGAGCGTCCGTCGTTCTTCGGCCATGGCCGCCCCGACGTCTCTCCTGCGCCTGGCTGCCGGAGCGACGAGGTGAGGGTGCGTATTCAGATTAGCCGAAGGCAGGCCACATGCGAAAGCGGGTGGCGGGGCGACAACGAGCAACGAGCACAGCGTCCGGAGATTCAGCCCGTGGCGTTGATGAACCGATGGACTAATTGGCAAACCGCCCTGTTAGAATTGGGGGCTGCTGACAGGCAGGGCGAAGATTTGTTATAAAATGCACGTCGGAGGGGAGGTTGCCGCGGTTGAAGAGGCCGCTCTCGCCAGTAATCGTCAAGGAGCCTGCACTACTTCGTCTGAAACCGGGCCGCGATTGCCGTCGCCGGAAGATTGTCTTCGGGTGGTATGGGGGAAAGTTTAATCATCTGAACTGGCTTCTCCCCTTGCTGCCGAATTGTCACCATTATTGCGAACCGTTCGCGGGATCTGCGGCCGTCCTATTAAATCGCGACCCTTCACCTGTCGAGACTTATAACGACATCGATGGTGAAGTTGTTAATTTTTTTCGCGTACTGCGAGAGCAAAGGGAGCAGATCATAGAGGCAATTGGGCTGACGCCGTTTGCCAGGGAAGAATTCTACCGTGCGCTAAATGGTCACGGACAATCGCTATCTCCGGTCGAGCGCGCCAGGCGCTTCTTTATTCGCGCGCGTCAAGTCCGCACTGGCCTGGCGCAAACGGCTTCCCTGGGCCGCTGGGCTAACTGTAAGAACACAAGCCGGAGCGGGATGTCCGGCGTGGTGTCGCGATGGCTCGGGAGCATCGAAAATCTTCCCGAGGTCGCGTTGCGCCTTCTCCGCGTTCAGATCGAGAACCGGCCCGCTGATGAGGTAATCACTCTCTATGACAGTGAGATGACGCTTTTCTACTGCGATCCGCCATACCCTCACGGCACACGCGGCGACTCCAAGGCCTATGGGTTTGAGATGACGGACGATGACCATCGAGATTTGGCAGCGCTCTTGTCGAAGGTAAAAGCCAGGGTTGCGGTATCGGGATATCGAGGCGCCTTGATGGACGAGCTCTATGGAGACTGGCATCGGCACGACGCGCTAATCAGGAACTGTCATTCGATCAAGAAGCCACGACAAGAGGCGCTTTGGACGAACTACTGATTGGCAAAGCTTTGATTTACGCAATGCAGATGCCCTGGCCAAATCGGAATTTGCAAAGGTCGAGAGGAATCTTGCCGTACAGAGGACCCGAACTTCTGCCACCGCGAGGAAAACCGACGACCATAAGGCGACATTTCGCGTTTGGACGTGGCGGCCGAGGGCGACAACTATATTGACAGGCCGGCGGGCCGTCGTTTAACTAATTCGGTCAGTGAATAATCGCTAATTCGGATCGTCACAACTATCAGAACTTCCAGTCAAGGTTGCGCGGCGCCACGCAATGATTGAGGTCAAGGATCTCTCCAAGAGCTACGGCAATTTCGTCGCGGTTTCCAATATTTCATTTAAGGCCGAAAGTGGGCAGATTCTCGGCTTTCTCGGCCCTAATGGTGCCGGCAAGACCACCACGATGCGCATCATCACCGGCTATATGCCCGCAACTTCCGGCACGGTCGTGATTGATGGACTCGATATTTTCACCAACTCGCTTGAAGCCCGGCGGCGCATTGGTTACTTGCCCGAAATTCCGCCGCTTTACAGCGATATGCGGATCGAAGCCTATCTGCGTTTTGTCGCCAAACTCCGCAACGTCAAGCGCGCGGTGGTTGACAGCGCAGTTGACCATGTGATCGAGGTGTGCGGGCTCTCTTCGATGGCCGGACGGATCTGCGGCCAGCTTTCCAAGGGTTATCGCCAGCGGGTTGGTCTCGCACAAGCCCTGATTCACGATCCGCCGGTGCTGGTGCTTGACGAGCCGACTATAGGACTGGACCCGCGGCAAATTCATGAAATCCGCGAATTGATTCGCGGCCTCGCCGGCAAGCGGACCATCGTCCTGTCAACCCATATTCTGCCCGAGGTGTCTCAAATCTGCGACCGGGTGGTGATCATCAACGACGGGCGCTTGGTGCTCGAAGAGCAGCTTTCGGAAATTCCGGCCGGGACTTCACTGGAAGAGGTCTTCCTACAAGCGATTGCGAAAGAGACCGACAGCGCGGCTGGGAGCGCGGAGGAAACCCTCGAGGAAGTCGGCGCGGGCCATTCCGGTCAAAATTAAAAATGCGAAACACACTCGTTATCGCCGGAAAGGAACTTCAGGGATACTTTGTCCAGCCGGTTGCCTACGTGGTACTGACGGTTTTCCTGCTGCTGGCAGGGTGGTTTTTCTTTGCCCTGCTACGCCAGTTTGACGAAATGGTCCAGCTTATCCAGATGATGGGCCAACAGCAGCAGCTCCAAAATATGAATCTGAACATGCGCGTGATCGAACCGTTGTTGCACGATTTATCGATCGTGCTGGTGATCGTGATGCCGGCATTGACGATGCGGGTCTTCGCCGAGGAAAAACGCACCGGCACCTACGAGTTGCTGCTGACCGCGCCGGTGCGCACCGGCGAAATCGTCGCTGGAAAATTTATCGCGGCGGCCTGCTTCACCCTGATCATGGTCGGGCTCGCCTGGATCTTCCCGCTCATCCTCATGGTCTTCGGCAATCCTGAAGTGGGAGTGATGTTTTCCGGATACCTGGCGCTCGTTCTGTTGGCCGTGACCTTCGTCGCAGTTGGCCTGTTTACCAGTTCGCTCACGCAAAACCAGATAATTGCGGCGATCAGCTCCTTCGGCCTGCTCATCCTACTTTACGTGATCTCGTGGCCGGCTGAAGGGGGCAGCGGCGTGGCGTGGGCTTTGCTCAAATATCTTTCGCTGCCCGATCATTTTGCGACGATGGTGCGCGGCGTGATCGATACCAGCGACATTGTGTTCTTCTTGAGCGTGACGATTGTGGCGCTCTTCCTGACGCAGCGTTCGGTCGAATCGGCGCGTTGGCGTTGACGCAACCCCGGCCGCCTTTACTCAACATTGCAATGCTCGGTTTGTCTGGAATAGAGCCGCGACAACCAAGCCGCGGTTCATAGTAAGTCGGTGAAAAAAAGATGAGACGGACATCGGCGCTGACCGGACTGCTCGGTCTGGTTCTGTTGGCCTTTGGCATAATCGGCTACGCCTTGACCAGTGGCGGTGTCGCACGACTGTTTATCTTCATCAACCTGGTTGGGGGCGCATTCGCTCTGATCGGCTGGCTTACTGCGAGTTGGGGCAGCCTCGGCGAGTTGGCGGGCAGCCGCAGAACACGCTATGGCGCCAACGCGGCCCTCTACTCCGGCGCCTTTATCGGACTGCTGATCGCAATCAATTATCTAGCCTCGCACTATAAGCGTCAGTTCGACCTGACCACGGAGAAGGTGTTCAGCCTCTCTCCGCAGTCCTTAAGCACCGTCAAGAATCTAAGGCAGCCACTTAAGCTCTACGGCTTCGTGCAAGAGGGCCGCAGCCCCACAGCCGAAGCGCTCTACCAGGAATATGCCTATGCGTCACCGAAGATCAGTTACGAGTTAGTCGATCCCAACCGCCATCCGGAACTCGCGGATCGCTTTAAAGTCACCACCATGAACACCACCCACCTGCAATACGGCGGCGGTAGCAAAGGCGAAGGTACGAATGTCACCGATTTGAACGAAGAGGCGATTACCAATGGCGTTCTGAAGCTGACCAGTGCTGGCTCCAAGCATGTCTGCTTCACCAGCGGCGAGGGCGAGGCCGATCCTGACGACGCGGAAAATCCCAACGGCTTTGCCGAATTCAAAAAGGCGCTCGAAGGCGAGAACTACCAAGTCAAGAAGCTCAACCTCGTAACTCAGGCCGGCATCCCGGACGATTGCGCGGTGCTTGTGGTCGCCGGACCGACGAGGCCACTGGTGCCGCACGTGATCGATTCGATAAATGGTTATCTCGATCATGGCGGGCGTGCGCTGGTGATGTTTCAAGCGCCGCGTCCTGATAGCTCTATCGATCAGACGGCGTTGCAAAATCTGATGGCCGATTGGGGCGTAATGGCCGGCAACAATGTGGTGGTCGACCAGGTGGTGCGCCTCTTTGCCGGCCCTGCACTGGGACTCAACCCGATGGTGACGTCGTATCCGCCGCACCCGATTACCGCATCGTTCGACAAACAGACCGTCTTTCCGATGACGCGTTCGCTCGATCCAGTCGCGTCACCCAAGCCCGGCCTCGTGGTCACGCCGCTGGCGAGGACATCCGACACCTCCTGGGCAGAAACTGACCTGGTGGGCATTTTTCAGAAACAATCCGCCAAGTTCGGTCCGGGAGATATCAAGGGTCCGGTTACCGTTGCGGTCGCAGTTGAAGCGAACCTCGATCGGCTCAAGCGCGGCAAGGGGACGGCGCGGGTGGTGGTGTTCGGTGATACCGACTTCGCCGGCAACCAATTTGTCCAGAATTTCTTCAACCGCGATTTCATCATGAACAGTGTCGATTGGCTCGCCGGCCAAGCCAACGCGATTTCGATTCGCCCGCGTACGCTCCGCGCCTCCCGCTTCAGCCTGACGATCGCCGAATTCGACGCCGTCTTCGTGCTATCGGTGCTGTTGCTCCCTGAACTACTCCTGATCATCGGTATCGCGGTATGGTGGGAGCGGCGCAGTTGAATCGCAGTTATGCAGACCTGGAAGACGATCGTTGCACTCATTCTGCTGGTCATCATCGGTGGCTATGCCTACTATGTCTCGCGCCAGCCGACCGAGCAGACGCCTAAACTCAATAACATCTCCGCGGGTGATATTCAGAAAATCGAGTTACGCTCGCGCGCGCGCGACATGTTGATCGAACGCACCCAGGACGGCTGGCGCTTTGTCAAGCCCATCCAGGGAGAAGCCGAGCGCACCGCGGCCGACAGCATGGCCGATGCGATAGCTAATCTCCAGATCACCGGTACAATCAGTGAAACCCCTGGAGATCTCGCCCCCTTCGGACTGCAAAATCCGGCAGTCAACGTTATCGTCACTACCAAGGACCATCGCGTGCTTCCCGCGATTATAGTCGGTAAGGATACCCCCGTCGGAAACTCGTCATATATCAGGAGCGAGCAGAAGCCCGGAGTTTTACTGGTCGCGAACACCTTCCCCTCGCAAGTGGAAAAATCGGTGGATGACCTGCGTCCGCGTAGCTTGATCGGATTCAAGCCCGAGGAAATCCGTAAAGTCGTGCTGGATAACAATAGTGGTGTTCCATTGGAACTGAGCAAGAAAGCCGACCAATGGAGCATCGCCAGGCCCAAAACCTACGCCGCAGACAACAATGCCGTGCAACAGATGCTCGACACGGTCACCAATGCCCGGGTTGCGGATTTTATCGATGACAATCCGTCGGACCTGGCCAAATACGGCCTGGCGAGCCCCTCATTCAAGCTGACCCTCTATGGCGGAAAGTCCAACGCCCAGGAGTCGGTGCTGTTCGGCTTCAAGCAACCTCAACCGGAGAAGGGCGGCTTGTATGCGCGCCGAGGCGAGGGCAACGACCAACCGGTCATCACCGTTGACAGCTACGTCCTCAACGGCATCAACAAAAACTTCGACGACCTGCGCGACAAGACCGTGCTCGGCCTCGACCGGTCCAAAGTTGACCACGTGATGATCGCCACGCCGAAGTTCGATGAGACGCTCGCGCACGCAGGCGGCAGCAAATGGGGCATCGTCCGTAACGACAAGACAGCTGCGGTCGAGGCGCTCGTCGCGGACAGTCTGCTCGACCAACTTCACGACCTGAAGGCCACCAGGATCGCTGAGGATCCAATGACGCACCCAGACCATTACGGAATGGTCAAGCCGACCCTCACCCTCACCGCATATGCCAAAGATGGCAAAGAACTCGGCACTCTGCGTGTATCGAAGATGGAAGTGATGCTCAAGCCGAATGGGGAAAACAGCAACACCGCAAAAACGCCGAAACAAAACTTTGCTTATGCGACAACCGGTGCGGATAGCGCGGTGTACGAAATCCCGGTGCAAGCGGCCGCCGACCTGGAGAATACCGTGAACCGCTTACATTCCGACACCACAGTTCCCGCATCCGCCAAACCCTCCACCTCCGCCACGCCCACGCCGGGCGCATCGGTACAACAGAAGAGTAAGGGAGCGGCCTAGACGGAACGAGCTCTCGATGGCGGCTCATGAGGATCACAGGCGCGATACCTTACACCTGGTCTGCAGCGGATAACGCTTCGGCCAGGGTGAAGCGGTGCTCATAGAGCGCACGGCCGATGATTACGCCGGCGATGCCGCTGCTAAACTGGCGCTTCAATATTCGGATATCGTCGAGACTGGCAACACCGCCGGAAGCAATCAGCGCGGTCTGACTCATGCCCGTGAGTTCGGAGAGGAGCGTCATATTGGGTCCGCGCTGAGTTCCATCGCGGGCGATATCCGTCACGATTAACGCCGCCACACCAGCTTGCTGAAACCGCTCGATGGCTTGGGCGATTGTCAGTTCGCTCGTTTCGACCCATCCTCTGATAGCAAGCCTGCCGTCGCGAACGTCCACGGAGCCGAAAACTCGCGCGGGCAGTTCCGCACATGCGCGCCTCAGTAATTCGGGATCAAGAAACGCGGCTGACCCGATTGAAACGAAGTCCGCACCTGCGGCGGCCACTTCTCGAATTGATTCAATCGTGCGCAGGCCGCCGCTGACGTCGATTCGGCAATTGGTAGCGTTGCGAATTTTGCGTATGGCGTCGAGATTGCGCGGCGCTCCAGCCAGGGCGCCGTCGAGATCAACGATATGAATCAACTCTGCGCCCTGCTTCTCAAAGTTGCGCGCGGCGGTGGCGGGGTCGCTGCCGTAGACGGTCGAACGCGCCATGTCGCCCTGAAGGAGGCGGACCACCTCGCCACTCTTGAGATCGATAGCGGGGATTACCGTAAATCGTTCAAACATCTGGATCGATGTACCCCCCAGGAAATGAGCGCGAAAGATCGAAGTTAGCACGTCACGGTCGAACGGGTGACAGTGTCACCCGTTCCTACACTTGAGGCCGCCGCTTAATGTTGGATCAGGCCGAGGCCTAACTAGCGGGCCGGCTTCATCTTTTACACAGGCCGTATTAGATCGCGATGAAAGGGGGCTTACCTTGAACGATGAAATTGAGCTGCAGGAGCCTAAGCGGGAGTTTGCTCGATGGATGATTCTACGGATGCTCTATGCCGGCAGGCCCGGCGGGGTCAGTGAGACAATCATATTACGGGTCCTGCAGAGTTTCGATTTTAACTGTGAATTGGACGATGTGCACCAAGATATGGCCTATATGCGCTCCGTTGGCTTGGCCGAGGCCGGACCGGACGACCTGACGGGATGCCGGGCGCGTCTAAGCGCACTCGGCGCCGCGGTGGTGGAGTATAGCGCGCGAGTGCCGGCCGGCATCGACCGTCCAAGAAGATGGGGCACTGCGAAGAGATGACTCAGCTGTGAGCATGTTTAGATCACGCCGTTACTTCAGGCGAGTGTGCCTTTCGTGGACAGTGCGCCTGACAGTCTGGGCTCGATGGTAGTCGCCTGATCCATCGCACGCGCGAGCGCCTTGAACGCGGCCTCAATGATGTGGTGGGGATTGCGGCCGCTGTGCAGGATTAGATGGAGGTTCATACCGGTTTCGTCGGCCAGTGCCTTCATGAAATCGTGTACCAGCGCAGTCTGGAAATTGCCCACCCGGTCCTGCTTGATTTCGATGTTGTAAGCAAGAAAGATGCGCCCGCTGATGTCCACTACTGCGGTGCACAATGCCTCGTCCAGCGGCACGGTTGCCTCGCCGAAGCGCCGGATGCTGGAACGATCGCCCAGGGATTGCCTGAATGCGCGTCCGAGCACAATCCCAACATCCTCGACTGTATGATGCTCATCGATATGGAGATCGCCGCTGGCCTTGACTGCCAGGTCGAAGAAACCGTGGCGGGCAAAGCTGTCCAGCATATGGTCGAGAAACGGAACGCCCGTGTTGATCTCGCTGCGGCCGTTACCGTCTAGGCAGAGGCGCAGGGCGATTTGGGTCTCGTGGGTTTTGCGGCTAAGTTCCGCCATGCGCGGTGGTCCGAGTCGATTTTGACCGTCGGTGGCGATCGGATTGTCAGTCGCGGCCAGTGCGCCTAGTTTGCCGTGGCTTTTCATCTTTGTTCGCGTCCGCCTCTCCGAGCAAATCGTGGCCCGTTCTTCGCCTCGCAGTGGTCGAAGCCTTTGGCTTTAGCCGCAGTTCTATTGCGCGCGCGTGTCCTTCGAATCCCTCCATCCGCGCTAGGCGCGCGACATGAGGCCCCAGTTTCTTGGCCGCCGGCGCCGACGCGATGATTATACTTGTCCGCTTAATGAAGTCGTAGGCCCCCAGCGGAGAGGCGAAACGCGCCGACCCGCCCGTCGGCAGTACGTGATTGGGACCAGCAAGATAATCGCCCAAGGGCGCCGGCGACATTGGTCCAACAAATACCGCACCCGCGGCTGAGACCTTAGGCAGCCATCGAAATGGATCAGCGATATCCAGTTCGAGATGCTCTGGCGCGATACGATTGGCAAGTTCGAACGCCTCCTTGAGGCTCGGCAGCACTATCGCCGCGCCGCGTTTCCCGAGCGCCAGGCGGACCTCCGCCGCGCGCGGCAAATCGCTCAAAGCCGTTTCAACCGCAGCCCTGACCTTATTCGCCAGCGGAGCCGAGGTCGTTAGCAGGATAGCCGCTTCATCGCCGGAGCCGTGCTCGGCCTGCGCAATTAAATCGGCCGCGATCCATTCGGGATTGCTACGATCGTCCGCGATTACGAGCACTTCGCTCGGTCCCGCCATTTTGTCGATATCTACCGTCCCATAGACCATCCGTTTGGCCGCCTGAACGTAGGCGTTGCCTGGACCTACGATTTTGTCGACCGCCCGGATGGTTTCGGTGCCAAAGGCGAGTGCAGCGATAGCCTGTGCTCCGCCCAGCCGGTAAATCTCGCTGACGCCGGCAATTGCGGCGGCTGCGAGGATTCCAGGCCGGTCGCCATTCTTTGCCGCTGGCGAAACCATTACAATTTCGCGCACGCCAGCGATCCGTGCCGGTATCGCATTCATCAGCACCGAGGACGGGTAGGCGCCGGTTCCGCCCGGCACATAGATACCAACTCGTTCTACTGGTCGAACAAGCTGGCCCAGACGCATTCCGACAGCATCGCGATAGCTGAACGGCTGCGCCGTCGTCCGCCGATGGAATTCCGCGATACGGCGGGCAGCCAGTTCGAGCGCTCCCCGTTCGGCAGAGGGTAGCGTATCACGCGCCGACTGAATTTCTTCGGAGCTGACTCGGATTCGGTCACGCTCAAGCTTTATCCCATCGAGGCGCCGAGTCAGGCCTATAAGCGCACGGTCACCCCCGCGGCGCACCTGAGCAATTATCTTGTCGACAGCGTCGTCGACAGCTTTGCCATTATCGCTGCGTGGCCGGGCAAGGAATTTCAAGAACCGCTCAAGCGCCGGCGAGCTGTATTCAAACAATCGGAGCAACTTTTTTCACCGGCCGGGCGTAGATGCGGGCGGCGGCGGGGGTGCTTTTCGTTTCTCCCACTGCTCCCTTCTCTTCACTCGCTGCTATCAGGTACCCGTTCAAGACGGGCGCCGATTGCGCTGAGCTTGGCATCGAGTCCCTCATAGCCGCGGTCCAGATGGTAAACGCGGCTGACTTCGGTTGCGTTATCAGCCACCAGGCCGGCCAGAATCAGACTCATCGAGGCTCGCAAATCAGTCGCCATCACCGGCGCTCCGCTCAAACGAGAACTGCCGCGTACGATCGCGGTCGGCCCCTTCATCACGATGTCAGCTCCCATTCTCAGCAGTTCAAGTGCGTGCATGAAGCGGTTTTCGAAAATTGTTTCGGTGATGACCGAGGTGCCATGCGCCTGCGTCAGCACTACCATCATCTGCGCCTGCAGATCGGTGGGAAAACCGGGATAGGGCAGAGTTCGCAACTCGATTGGCCGCAGCGGCGCCGAGCGGTAAATCCGCAACCTCCCATTGTCAACGGTCACTTCCGCGCCGGCCTCGCGCAGCTTGACAATAACCGCGTCGAGCTGGTCAACAGGGGCATTTTCGATTGTTAAATCACCGCCGGTAATCGCCGCCGCTGCCATCAACGAGCCCGCCTCTATCCGGTCGCTAATCACGCGATGTTCAGCGCCATGAAGCCGCTCGACGCCCTCGATTTCGACCACGTGAGTTCCAGCGCCATTGATTCGCGCGCCCATCGCGGTCAGCATCCGGGCCAGATCCTGCACCTCGGGTTCGCGCGCAGCGTTCTCGATCACCGTGCGGCCATCGGCCCGCACCGCCGCCATCATGATATTCTCGGTAGCTCCGACTGAAGGATTATCAAGCCATACGCGCGCACCCTTCAGCCGTTCGGCGTGGGCCTCGACGTAGCCATTGCGCAACTGGATTTTTGCTCCGAGAGCACGAATTCCCGCGATATGAAGATTAACCGGGCGCGCACCGATGGCGCAGCCTCCGGGTGTCGAGACGCGGGCGCGTCTGCCTCGGGCCAACAACGGGCCGAGCACGACGAACGACGCCCGCATCGTCTTGACCAATTCGTAGGGCGCCTCCCACGAATTGAGGTCTGCGGCGCACAGTTCGAGTTCATGCTCGCCGCGCCACTGCACCTCGACGCCCAGCCTGGCCAGCAACTCGATCGCTGTGCTGACGTCGCGTAACCGGGGAACGTTGCTGACGATGATCGGCTGATTCGTGAGAATGCTGGCCATCAGGATCGGCAGCGTTGCGTTCTTGCTGCCACTCAGGCTGATGGAACCGTGCAGTGGTGCCCCGCCGTGAATAACGATTTTGTCCATCGCCCCCGTCTTGACAGTGCAGGACCGCCCCCCTAACGCGCTTCCGTCAAACACGCTCGTGGTCTCTTCAGCTGATTAGGAGAGAGTATGAGCGGGCGATGAGCAGAATAACATCCTGTCGTCCTTTCTAGAATCGTCGCGCGAGCGATTCATTTGCTCAGTCGAAATTTACTACGGCGACACGGGCCACGCCTGCCAGGTCGTCAACCGCTTTGATGCTGGTGGCGCCCGCATCGCGCATAAGTTCGGCGACCGCAGCCAACTGGTCAGCGCCGATCTCCATGATTGCAGAGCCATTCTTTTCGAGATGATAGCGCAGCGCCGGAGCTAGACGCCGGTAAAGCTCCAATCCGTCGTATCCGCCCGCCAGCGCGGCGCGTGGCTCATAAACGGAGATTTCCGGCGCGAGGCCGGCGATCTGATCGTCGCTGATATAGGGCGGATTGGAGACGATGAGATCGAAACGGCCCAGCGGCCCCATGCCATCGAGCGGCTCAAAGCAATCGCCAAGGCGCAATTGGACGCGCGAGGCCAGCGCGAGCCGAGCCGCGTTGCGGCGCGCAATTGCCAGCGCCGCCGCTGAGATATCTGTCGCGATGAGCTGCGCGGCGGCTGCGTTCGCAGCAATTGCCAGGGCTATTGCGCCCGACCCGGTTCCCAGGTCGCATACGCGCGGATTGGCGCAATCCCGGATAAATTCGAGTGCGGCGGAGACGACGGTCTCCGTCTCGGGGCGTGGAATCAGGACGTCGGGCGTTACTTCAAATTCCAGCGAATAGAATTCCTTGTGGCCGAGAATATACGCGAGCGGCTCACGCCGCATGCGCCGCGCTATCATCGCCGCGTAATGCCCACGAGCGATGTTGTTGATCTCAGCTAGGCCGGATATTACCGCGGCACGGGAACTGCGGCATGCGCGGGCCAGCATTGTCTCGGCGTCGAGCCGGGGATTTTTGATACCTGCGGACGCGAGTTCCGCCGCTCCTTCGGCAATCAGCCGGCCTGGAGAATAGTCTCCCAGGCTTGGCCTGGCGATGCGGGAATTGGATCTTTCACGCACTCAGGGCCTGAGCCTGCTCTTTGGTTGCGAGCGCATCAATTATCGCGTCCAGCCCGCCATCCAGCACCTGCTCGAGCTGATGAAGGGTTAGATTCACGCGATGGTCCGTCACCCGCGATTGGGGGAAGTTGTAGGTCCGGATTCGTTCTGAACGGTCGCCCGTTCCGACCATCGAGCGCCGCGCGTCGGCGATTTTGGCATCCTGCTCTGCTCGCGCCATATCAAGCAGCCGGGCTCGTAAAATCTTGAGCGCCCGTGCCTTGTTTTTGTGCTGCGATTTCTCATCGCGGCAGACGATTACGATGCCGCTCGGGATATGCGTAATGCGCACCGCCGAGTCAGTCGTGTTGACGCTCTGGCCGCCTGGCCCCGACGCGCGCATGACATCGATGCGGAGGTCTTTCTCCTCGTTGATGTTGACTTCTACACCGTCGGCCTCAGGCAGGATGGCGACGGTGACGGCCGAAGTATGAATTCGCCCTGACGCCTCAGTGGCGGGCACCCGCTGGACACGATGGACGCCGCCCTCGAATTTCAGCCGGCTGTAGGCGCCGCGCCCGGTGATTGCTGCGATCACCTCCTTGATGCCGCCGAGGCCGGTCGTACTCAAACTCAGGGTTTCGACCTTCCACCGATGGCGCTCCGCATAACGCGTGTACATCCGGAACAGTTCGCCGGCAAACAGCGAAGCTTCTTCACCGCCAGTCCCGGCACGGATTTCAAGTAAGACGTTTTTATCGTCGTTCGGATCGCGCGGCGTCAAGAGGTCCTTGAGGCGCTCTTCGAGTCTCGCCTGATTGCGCTGAAGGGCGGGCAATTCCGCCTTGGCCAGTTCACGCAACTCCGCATCGTCGCCTTCAAGAATTGCGCGGTGGTCGTCGAGCTCGTCCAGCAGTCTGCGATATTCGCGGACCACCGCCGCCACTTCATGAAGCTGCGCATGCTCCCTAGCAAGCTGAGCGTACTCGCGGGTATTCGCTACCACGGCCGGATCGTTCAGCCGTTGTTCGAGTTCATGATAGCGTTGCTCGATCCCTTTGAGCCGATCGAGCATACCGTTGTTGCCAAGCACGGTCATTTCCGCCGGATTCGCCGCGTTGCCGCCTTCGGTCGGTAGCCGCAGCTATCAGGCTCGGTGACCGAGTCGATCGCGCGCACCGGAACAAGCACTCTGGGCACCAAACCATCCTCTATCGGAATTATTTGATGCCGTATTTGCGCTTAAACCGCTCGACGCGTCCGGCGGTATCGACCAGGCGCTGCTGTCCGGTGTAGAAAGGATGACAATTCGAGCACACTTCGACGTGGATTTCCGGCAGGGTGGAGTGCGTTTCGAAGGTGTTGCCGCACGCGCACGTAACCACGCAGCGGGGATACGTAGGATGGATATCAGCTTTCATTCGCCTGTTTCAGCCTATCTGGTGCGTGAATAAAAATAACATCGCTTGAGCCACGGCACAAATACGAGGTCCGGTACTCGCCACTGGCCCTCATTGTCACAGATGACAACCTTTTGGACGGTTCTCGCACTGGCTACCGCAGTGATTGCATCAAGCACGGTTCTGGCGAGCAAACCGCTTTCTGCTTCTCTCCCCCGAAGGGGGGTTCCCTTTAATTATAACCACGGATTGAGCCTTGTCTCGAAAGCAGGCTCGGCAGACCATGGGTTCATCCCGCCTCAACGGACGCTGTTTGCCCCGGTGCTCGCATTTGCGCCACCCGGCCCACATCGGGCCGCGCGCGCACTCGCCTCAATGGATCGGGCAATTCCATTCTTTCGCCGAGTGCTGTTCCATCCGGAATTCGATCCGGCGCTTGACCACGTGATTGCAAGAATGCCGCCGCGGGAATCAACTCTAGTACGGGCGGCGGCCTTGTACGCTGATCCCTCTATTCCCTGGAGCCGCGAAGCTGACGCCACTCACGAGATAGCCGTAGACGGACGGAACCAGGGCGGAGCTTTTGTCTTTTCTATTTCGCCTGCGTACCTGGAACCGGCGGCGCCGTTCAATTTCGAGGGCATGTTCGCGCTTTCACCCCCGTCATCGCAGGTCTGGTCATCGACGCATCCACTGCCGCCGATATTGATAGGACGGTTCGCCGGCGACACCAGCCTGGAGGGTTTCGGGGCGTCGGCTATGGTTGACGCGTGGGCGCTCGGCCTCAGGGAGATTTATGGAGACCTCGAAGGACCCTGGGACAGGCGTCCGGGAGAATTTAACGGACATGATCGGACGTGGCTCGGTCGTTTGAAAGTCAATGCGCCAAGATTTTCCTCCCGGCTGGCTCACTACTTCGCCTTGGATAACGTGCTGGACGAGTTTTCGACGGCCGCGGGTGTGCTGGTCCTGGTGAACCTTGACGCGCACATACGGTACGAAGCGCTCCAGCAATATCCTGCGCTCTGTCTTTTTTACCGGCGTTTTGCGCCAAGAATCGTTATCCACTCAACCATCGTCGACGGGCGCGGGAATGGGTGGACTGAAGCACGATTCGACCGCGGACGCATCCGGCTTCAATTCGCGGTGCGCGCGGGGATGCTGGCGCCGCTGAAGGCGCCGTCGGATGGAACCGGCCGCCCAATCGCCCTCGATCATGTCAGGCGAGGCCATTGGCGATCCATTACCACAGTGAGCCTCGATAAATTTGGAACCAACTTCGGTCTCGGCAACATCACGTTCACGACTGACTACCGGCGTGCGGGCGAAGCATTCCAACTTGACTCGCACATGGATTCCGTACCGCAATTGATTGCACCGCCCGTTCTAAACGGCGTACTGGGCTATCTGGCGGGCGATTTTCTGCAGGGGCTTGCACGTGGTCACGGCGGAATGGCGGTTGCACTGCAATCAGAGCATGTTGCTCGAGGCGTCTTTAATGTGCGCGGCGCTCTCAGCGGAGAGCTGCGTTACTCGCCAATGCTTGAAATCCTGGCTGCGATTGGTGACGTGGTAGCTGATGCACACAATGCAAAAGTCCGCGACGATGAACGGCGGCTGGGCGAGGATTTGTTCGACGCGCTACTCGACGATTACAATAGCGCGCGGCCGCAGATTATCAGCTTGGACCAACTGCCAGACCCGTGAACAAGTTTGCAATTCTGCTTGGACTGACCGTGGCGATTGCCGGTTGTGCGAGCCAGTCATCCGAGCCCACCGCAGATTCGCAGGCCGCCGCGGCGGCACAAACCACGCCGAACTCGGGCGAACCGCGAACCGTCACTGATCTGTCGCAGATTTCATCCTCCCACGCCGCACAGGCGCCGATGCCGGGTTTGAATCCACCGGATTCTTCTGCCGCTGATTCGACCCACAATCCAAACGAGAAAGTTCAGCAGAACATTGAACGTCTGTTCGTGTCGAACGTAAATCAGCTTCGCTATCGCGAAGGGCGCGCCAATGCTCCGGGCGATACCGCCTTGCTCAATGACAAAGCGCGGAAGTTCTCAGAGTTCTCTTATCAATTGTTGAATCAAACACTGGCGGCAGCACGAACTATCGAATCCGACCGGCTGACGGGACGCAAACTGCCCTTGGATATCGCACCGATGGTACTGACCGCGGTGATGGATTCCCAGGGGCGGCTGACCGAGATTTCGATTGAGTCGCATTCCGGCGACCACCAGGTCGATCAGATTATTATAGATTCCTGCAAGCAGGGTCTGTGGTCGCGCAATCCGCCCGAACAGGCAATTGATACGGATGGGATGTATCGTGTGCGAATACGCGGATACATCAGGGCATACAGTTTCGATTTAAAAGGGCGGTACAAATACGAGACTGAGTTCGGGTTGGGGGTTTTGTAGCGGTCAAGATGGGTGCGACACCGAATCCACAAGGAGTCATAACGTGAAATACGGAATCGCAATCCGTAATATGGGTCCGCAGGCAAGCCGCGCCACGATTCGCGCGTGTGCCGCGGCCGCCGAATCGCTTGGATATGACGCCCTGTTCGTGTCTGACCATTTGTGTATTCCACCGGACCAGACCGAAGGCTCAGGTGGGCGTTACCTCGACGTCCTCGCAACCCTCGCCTATCTGGCCGGTGCGACAGAGCGGATCCGGCTTGGCGTTTCGGTGTTGGTGCTTCCATACCGGCCGGCAGTGTTGACCGCGAAACAGGTCGCAACGATCCAGGAACTCTCCGGCGAGCGCATGATCCTCGGCGTCGGGGTCGGCTGGATGAAGCCGGAGTTCGATGCGCTCGGCGTCGACAAGCGTCAACGAGGGCGCCTGACGGACGAGACGCTGCGGGTGATTCGGCATCTGTTTTGCGCATGAGGCCGAGGCCTATCGCGGCGAACTGGTAAGCTTCCCGGCTTTCGTGTTTTCGCCGCGTCCCGCGCCGCCGGTAATCTGGATCGGCGGGAACGGCGAAAAGGCGTTGGCGCGCGTGCTCGAGTTCGGCGAAGGATGGCATCCGATGATGCCGGTGGAGAAACTCAGGTCTGCAGTGACTCAATTGAAACAAAAGCTCGCGGCGAACCATAAGTCAGAGATCGAAATCGTCGTGCGAAGAGTGATGCGATTCGATGACCTGGGCGCCGCGAAGGCCAAAGTCCAGGCCGAGCGCGACGCCGGCGCTACCTACTTCATCCTTGACCTCGGCCGTTACCCAAACGAAAGGGAATTCGCAGCGCAAGCCGAAACGTTTATGCTCAAAGTGGCATCGCGAGCCGGATGAAGTGATCCGATTGAAAGCTATTGCGCCGGTCACCCGACAAGCGGCTGTTGCTCTAGTTACTTAACATTTGCGGTCAAATGACGTTCTCGAGTTTGAGCAGCTCCAGTTGACCAGCGCTCATGCGCAGCAGCTCGCCATAGACTCTTTGATTGTCGTGGCCGACGCCGGGGGAGCCGCGCCAGATTTTGCCCGGCGTCAACGAGAACTTCGGCACGACGCCGATGCCTTTGACGCGACCGGCTTGCAGATCGTCCCATCCGAGGTGCATTTCGCGAGCCTGGTAGTGCGGATTCTCGGCAATGTCCTTCGCCGTCATTATTGGCGCGCACGGCACCTGCGCCTCGTTCAAAATGCGGACCACCTCGGCGGTGGTTCGCTCGGCCATCCATCCGCGCAGGGTCGCATCGAATTCGATGCCCTCGATCGATTCGAGATTGACGCGCGCGCTTTCCCACTTTGGGTCGTTCGGGTCCAGCCCAATCGCCTGCAGCAGACGCTTATAGACTTCGCTCAACGCGCCCATCACCACCCAGCCATCGCTGGTTTCGAAACTATCGAGCGGCTGGAAACCCTGGGCTTTGTTGCCTGAACGCTCCCGCACCAATCCCTTTTGAAAATACTCGACCATTGTTCCGCCGATCGTCCGATGGATGGCTTCATACTGCGCCAGGTCGATCACCTGGCCTTTGCCAAACTGGCGCGCGTAGGTCAGCCCGGCGAGAGATGACCACAAGGTGAATAGTGCAGTGAGATAGTCACCCGTCCACGGCGCGGCGCGCGAGGGCGGATTATCCGGATAGCCAGTTTGATACATAGTGCCACCGAATGCCTGGCCAACGACGTCATAAGAAGTGCGCGAGGGATATCCAGGAGCGCCATACTGTCCATAACCTGAGACGTGCGTTATGACCAGCCGGGTATTTACCTTCAAGGCAGTCTCGTCGTCGAGCCCCCAACGTGCGTACGTCCCCGGCTTGGAGCTTTCCATCCAGATATCGCAAAGCGGCAAGAGCTGCAGAAAAAGTTCACGGCCGCGTGGTTTGGAAAAATCGAGTGTGATGCAAAGCACATTGCGCCGCTCTTGCACCCAATTCGTGGCGATTGGTCCGGAGCCGTCGCGGGTATCCAGGCACACACCTAACTTGCGCCAGCCCACGTCACCGGTCCCAGGCCGTTCGACCTGAATAACCTCAGCCCCCATTTCGGCGGCTAGTTCGCCGGCGAACGGTTGGGCAATCAGGGTGCCGGTCGAGACAATGCGTACGCCCTGCAATGGGCCGAACGGTTCCGGTATCAACGATTTCGCATTCATTCTTCTCACCGACCTAACATGCTCCGCGCTCCGCTGTCGCTCTACTTCCATAAGCTAGCGCAGGCAGCGTGGGAGCAGTAGCCTCAAGATTCGACCGCTCCCCGTATTTGCCGAGGTTTGACATTCGCGCGATGCTGCCGGATAACTTCTTCAAGCGCTCAGAGCGGGTCAAGTCGCCCGGGAGGCATCAGATGAGCACCGAATTGAAAAATTCCCAGTTTGAGTTGCGTGGAGTTAACCATCTAGCGCTCGTCTGCAGCAACAGGGCAAGGACGATCGACTTCTACAGCAACGTGCTGGGGATGCCGCTCGTCGGCGACATTGAGTTGCCTGGCGGCGCAGGCCATCATTTCTTCTTCGACATCGGCAAAGGGGATTTGCTCGCCTTCTTTGAGTTCCCAAACGCGCCCAAGGCCGCACCCGGTGTTGCTTCACCGCGAAGGAATATTGGGGAATCAGCGAATGCGAGGGATATCATCACTGCGCACGCCTCGATGAACCACGTTGCCTTCGATGTGCCCGCGCAAAAGATTGACGAGTATCGCGAGCGGCTCACCGCCAAGGGCATTCCGAATACACTTATCAATCACGACCGCTCGCCTAGCCAGCGCAGCGAGACAGTGAACGAAAGCACCATCATCCGGTCGATCTATTTCGTGGATCCGGACGGCATCGTGCTGGAGTTTGCTGGTTGGCTGCGGCCACGGGAGGAGCTGTTTAGAGAATCGCCGCCGCCAAGTCTCTCGGCGAGCGGCAATTCCGCAGCGGACGTGACCACGAGCTCCTGACGTAGTTCGCATCGTGCCCGATGACAGCGCCGACGACGGGAGACTAGTCTGCAAGGTGCGCATTTAGATAGTTAGAAAAAAAGGAGGTTCAGGTCGATGGGCCGTACATTCTTTCGCGGTGCCAATCTGATAGACGGCATCAATCCGCCTAAAAAAAACTCGGTGGTGGTGGTCGAAGACGAGCGAATCACGAACGTCAGCAGCGAAGCTGATGCGCCTGCGCCGTCTGCCAACGACGTGATCTTCGACCTTGACGGTCGTTCCTTGATGCCCGCCATGGTCCAGTGTCACTACCATGTCGCCTACGACAACATCGGTAATCTCCTTGATCTTGACCTCAAGCATCCCGCGACGATGCTGACCCTGATCGCGGCCAAAAATGCTGAATTGCTACTGCGATGCGGTTTCACCGGCGCAGTGGGTGCTGGCTCTTTGCATAATATCGACGTCACGCTGAAGCAGGCGATTAACCGCGGGTTGATTCAGGGGCCGCGATTCGTGGCCTGCGGACGCGATATCGTTACCACCGGGGATTCGGTCGATTTCCATCCGAGTTGGTGGAAACTTCAGATGGATGGGCTGGGGCGTATCTGCGACGGACCCGACGAATTCCGCAAGGCGGTGCGCGACGAGATCAAACAGGGCGTCGATATGATCAAGCTATACCCGACCGGCGGACACGGGCTTTCGTGGCCCGCCGAGATCATGACCATGACGCTCGACGAAATGAAAGCCGCCGCCGATACGGCGCATGAACGCGGCAAGAAGATCCGCGGCCATATCGTCTCCAAGCGCGGCATCCTCGCGGGCCTCGACGCTCACCTCGACGTGATTGACCATGCCGATATGATGGACGACGAATGTATTGAGCGGCTGGTCGAGCAAGGCGCATTCGTAACACCCAGTCTCTATTTCCCGTACATGGTGGTAGAGGAGAAACGCCGTACCGGCCGCAGTAATTGGGGCGGCGCGGATGAAATGGAACGCGGACTCGAGAACTCCCGCCGAACCTTGCCTAAGGCGAATGCGGCAGGCGTCAAATTTGTGATTGGCGACGATTTCGGGACGTCAGCCATGCCGCACGGCGACTACGCCAAGGAATTGGAGGCGTACGTGAAGGGTGCCGCTGTGCCACCGCTGGAAGTAATCCGGTGGGCGACTCGCAATGGAGCCGAATTGCTTGGAATGAAGGATGATCTCGGCACTATCGAGAACGGCAAGCTTGCCGATTTGCTGGTGGTCAATGGCGACCCGTCCGCCGATATCACGGTCTTGCAGGATCGTGCGAACCTGCACGTAATCATGAAGAGCGGCAAATTCGTCGAATGCCAATTGACGCCGTCAAAGGCAACTGCCAAGGCGGCGTAACGGACCTTGAAAAAAGGGGGCGGTTACCGAACCGTCCCCTGAAAACCACCGTCTCGGCGCGCATATTAGCCAGTGGCGCTGTTTTAGTTGCGGTTCGCGGATGAACCGTTTTCCGCCCCTCCCGAGGTCAGCTCCCGCGGGATGGTCTCAATTGGTTCGAGCGGGGCGATTTCTTCCTTTGCGCTGACGCCGAGTTCCTTGAAGCGGCGCACCGTGGGCAACACGCGCGACTCCAGCGATCCTGCTGCGCGGTTGTATTTATCAACGCAATTCCTAAGCGCCGCTCCCAACCCACCCATGCTCGCTGCCGTTGACGCTAGACGATCGTACAACTCCTTGCCAAGTTCGCTGATCCGTTGAGCGTTCTCGGCGAGTTGCTCCTGACGCCACCCGTACGCCACAGCGCGCAGCAGTGCGATCAGGGTCGTCGGCGTGGCAAGGATTACCCGTTGGTTGACTCCTTGCTCTATCAGCGAGGGATCCTGTTCGAGCGCGGCGCTGAAGAAGGTTTCTCCCGGGAGGAATAGCACGACAAACTCGGGCGACGGTTTGAGGTAGTCCCAGTATGATTTCGCCGCCAGCTTGGCCATATGCTCGCGCACCTGGCGCGCATGGTCCTTCAGGCAGGCAAGCCTGACGTCGTCAGTCGGCGCTTCGAGAGAATCCAGGTACGCCTGCAGCGGCGCCTTGGCATCGACGATGACATTCTTGCCACCCGGCAAGAGCACTCGCAGGTCCGGCCGCAGTTTCCCGGCGGGCCCTTCAAAGCTCTGCTGTTCGAGAAAATCGCAATGTTCGAGCATGCCGGCAATTTCGACCACGCGCTTAAGCTGGATCTCACCCCATCGGCCGCGCACCGCCGGCGTCCGTAACGCCCTGACTAGGTTGGCGGTTTCGGAACGCAAGGCGCTCTGCGTCTGAAGCAGCGATTCAAGCTGCATCGAAAGCGCGCCATATGCTTGCCCGCGACTCGATTCGATCGTCCGCAGCTGTTCATCCATCCGCTGGAGTGATTCCTTGACCGGAACGACGACACCCTCGATAGCCCTCTGGCGCGTGTCGAGATCGGCGAGAGCACGGGCCTCGAGCGCGCTAAGATTTTCCCTGGCCAGAACCAAAAACTGATCGTTGTTTCGGCTCAGTGCGTCGGCAGCTAGTGACTTGAAGGCGTCTGTAAGGCGGCTTTGGGCCTGCTGGAGCAATTCCCGCTGCTGGTCGATTCCGCGCCGAAGTTCTTCGCCGCGTGCCTCGGTCGCGGCCCTTGCCATCTCGGCCTCGCGGATGGCTTGGTGAAGCTCGCCGATTTCATGCTTGCGCCGCTCGAGTTCAGTGCGCAACGCATTGTTTTCCCCGGCGGTGGCCGCTGCACGTGCCTCGGCCCCCCGTAAGGCAAGGTCGGAACCGGCACGGCCCCGCAACCATCCCGCCAGGCATCCGCACAGCAACCCGATCAGGAAGCCAATCCCAACCTCCATCATCGCCCCATCCTCCAGCCTCAGCGCTGTCTCACGCTGAAAATCTACGTGATGGTGCCGTTGCGCGTCCATTCTCTATTTGGCTGGCAACTCACAAGCTTTAGGGCCGGCTGTGCACAATGATTAACCTTCAGCGCAATGATATTTTTGCTGCCGTGAGAATGTTTCTACTCCAGGTGGGACGCGAATTCGTTTGTGAAAGAACTGCTTAGAAGAGGCGCAACCATCGTCATGCTGGGAAGTGGCGGTGTCGGCAAAACGACAATGGCGGCGGCACTCGGGCTGGCGGCAGCGCGCGAGGGATTGAATACCGCCTTGATCACGGTAGATCCGGCGCGGCGTTTGCGCGAAGCACTCGGACTGGAGCGACTCTCGGCAGAGCCGATGCGGCTTGATCGGCGCCGCCTGAGGGCCGCTGGTCTTGATAGCTCGATCCGGCTTTCCGCGATGATGCTGGACGTCAAGCACACCTGGGACGGTCTCGTCCACGAATTCGTCAAGAGTCCTCAGGCACGCTGCCGTATTCTGGAAAATCCCTTTTATCGTAGCTTAACTGAACAATTTGCAGGCGCCGAGGCCTATGCGGCACTTGAACAACTCGACAAACTGCACCGCTCGGGGCATTTCGATATTCAGATTGTCGATACGCCGCCGGCTGCGCATGCGTTTGAATTCTTCGAGGCCCCGCGCCATCTCGTGCATCTGCTGGATTCCCCTGCTGCGCGATGGCTGTTCACGCCGGAGACCGCGCTCGGCCGCAGCGCGCTGACGGTAGCCAGCCGCGCTGCCCGTTTTGTTATCGCCCAACTCGAAAATTTTACTGGTACTCGCACGCTCTCCGCCATTTCTGATTTTTTCGGACTGGCGGCCGAGGCAGCTGCCGCTCTAAGCGAGCGTTTTCACAGAACCGAAGCAATGATGCATTCCTCGAGTGTGAGCTTCGTGTTGGTGACCACACCAGGCGAAGACCGCCTGGACGAGGCAATGGAGTTGGCTACCCTGACGCAGCGGCAGAATTTCAAGCTGCGCGCGGTTGTGCTTAACCGGATGGTGGATGAGCGCACCTTCGGCGCGCTGCAGCGCGCGCGCCGCCGACCGCCGGCCCATCTTGAGGAGATTGCAAGATTACGTCGAGTGCTTGGCGATAACGATGCGAGGCTCGGCGCGCTGGCCTCCTATCTTGAAGGGTATCGGGAACAGCAGATGGCCGAAATCGAACAGGCCCTGCGCTTCGCACACGAATTGCCGCGTCGTGTCGCACTGGCCATCATCCCCGCACTTGAGCCGGGAGTACGCGACTTACGCTCGTTGGCGGCCATCTCGTCGACCCTGACCAACTCAACGCCCGGCCGCCAATTCCTCGACAATGCCGCCGATGCGCTGGGCATCGCCGTTCTCGCAAACGCGCCCGCGCGGCGCTCCGCCCGATGAGGGGACGTCCGGAAGGTCGCCTGCCCTGTTACGGCGTGAACAGCAGCGCCTCTTGTCTGGCACGGGGTGTGACTTTTGAGACAAACTTGATCCATGCCAGTTCCCGCTCGCGAAGAGGGCTCGTTGCCTCCGGTTATCGAGGCGATGTTGAAACGGGAGTTCTATCCCCATCCAGTGACCGACATTGGACTGAGACAAACTCATACCTCGTACGTGCTGCTCGCCGGGGAGTTCGCCTATAAGGTCCGCAAAGCGGTCCGCTTTGCATTCATCGACTGTTCGACCGCCGCCCGCCGGCGTGCTTTATGCCAGCGCGAGTTCGAATTGAACCGCCGGCTATCGCCCGATGTTTACCTGGCGGTCGTCGCGATCGTGCATAGCGGAGGCCGAATCATCCTGGACCAAATCACCGTTAATCCAGCCAGTGCGATGGAGTTCGCGGTCAAGATGCGCCGCCTGCCGGAAGAGCGCCGCCTCGACCTCATGATCAAACGCGACGCCGCGACTGCAGACAATATCAGAGAGATAGCCAATACGCTCAGGAATTTCCACGCCAGCACGCCCAATACTCATTCATGGGCTTACGGCGCCGCGGCAAGTATATGGCGAATGACTATTGGCAATCTGGTGGAAATTGAGCAACTCGGGCCCGCTCCGCCGCTGCTCCGGAAGATTGCTCAAATCGAAGCCTACAGCCGACGTTACATTGCGGCGCATTGGGAATTGCTGAACAGCCGCGCGCGCGAGGGGTGCGTCCGTGAGGGTCATGGAGACCTGCGCGCCGACGCGGTCTACCTAACTTCGAACGGAGTCAGAATTATCGATTGTCTGGAGTTTGATGAGCGGCTTCGCTACGGCGATATTGCCAATGAAGTCGCTTTTCTCGCCATGGACCTCGAGCGGCTCGGACGCCCCGATCTGTCGCAAGAACTGCTGGCGCAGTTTACCGGCGACCCCGACCTCTCAGTGCTGATCCCGTTCTACAAAAGCTACCGTGCGACCGTGCGCGCGAAAGTGGAACTGCTCCGCAGCCGCCAGGAGGATAGCGCCATTCAAGATAAGGAGACCGCAATCCGAAGCGCCGTCGACCTGCTCGACCTCGCACTCGCTTCTGCGGAGGGGCCGAGGGCCATGCTGATCGTATGCGGCGCTTCCGGCACCGGTAAATCGACCCTGGCGGCGATGCTCGGTGAGCATCTCGCTTTCGACATCCTCAGCTCCGACGTGGTGCGGAAACGGCTTGCCGGAGTTGAACCAAGTACACCTGCGGCCGCTTCTTACAACCAGGGAATCTACGCTCCAGAATTCACCAACCGCGTCTACGCTTCGCTGCTGGCAGAAGCGAAAAGAGTGCTGAACACGGGCACGGGCGTGATCCTTGACGCCACTTTCGGCCAGCGCAGACAGCGGCAGTTGGCAGTCGAGACGGCGGAGCAGGCAGACGTGGAGCCGCTGTTTATCGAATGCCGAGCAGATAAGGACGTGATCATTCAACGCCTGTTGCGACGGGGCCACGATTCTGAGCGCGTCTCGGATGCAACTGCCGAGATCTATCTGGCGCAGATCAAAGAATTCGAGCCGCTCGATGAAATCCCGTCAGCGTGGCATCAGGTAATCAATACAATGGACGACCTGGGACGGGCGGTGATGGAGATTGAGCGCAACGTTTCGGGGCAGCCTGGATCATTGCTTCGCCGGCGGCGGGGGCAAACCGATTGATGCGTGGTCGACGACGTAACGCCACTTGCCGTTGGATTTGTGTAGCAGTTCGGTGGTTCGCACGCGCGCCGTGGTCGGCTTGCCGTCGGGGCCGGACATCATACTGTCCCACATTCCAACGTTGATGATGTAGTCCTTGCCGATTGCACGCGTATCCGAGCTTACCTGCTTGAGTGATGATTTTGCGGCTCCTGAGCATTCCGTCTTGATCACTTTCGCGATTGCCGCTTTGCCGCTCGCCACTTCGCCTTCGCCGGGCCAGATGAGCACCGCGTTTTCCTCGTACAGCTTGAGCGCTGCCGGGACATCACACGAGTTGAAGGCATTTCCGAAGGCGTCCGAATGAGCCTTGACTATCGCCGCAGGGTCGGCCGCTGCCACCCCGGTAAACATCATGATTGTCGCCAGGCAAATCACGCCCCGCTGTTTCACTGCAGGACCTCCCTTCGGCGCGGCAGGCGGGCACGCGCGCTGAAGTTTACGCTGTGCTCGTGTTCCTTTTGCCGCGCACCGCAGAATAGCCGAAACGTGAGCTTCCGCGAAGGGCAAGATTAAGTTTCAGGCTGACGAGGCCGGAGTGAGTCTGTAAGCCGGGTTCTGTACCCTTGCGGGCGGCGATCATTCATCTGGGCCGCGCGATTGCTCGCCGGCTCAAGCGACCATACCCGAGGGATATGAGCGGGCTACTCACCCTCCTATTTGGTCTTGCTCCGGGTGGGGTTTAGCATGCGCGCCCGATCACTCGGGCGCCGGTGGGCTCTTACCCCGCCATTTCACCCTTACCCTGATGGGCGGTATGTTTTCTGTGCCACTTTCCGCGGATCGCCCCGCGCCGCCGTTAGCGGCCACCCTGCCCTGTGGAGCCCGGACTTTCCTCCCCTGTTAAGGAGCGATCGCCCGACTCACTCCGGTCGCCACCAAATATAGCATGCCGCAACGTGTGCAAGGATGAAAAATACGACCGTAAGCTTTCAGTCAGTCACGCTCGCCCCCCAGCAAAGATAGAGATCGCAAGCTATCCGCCTTATGCCTCCAGCATCTTGCGGGCTTCGGCGGGGGTTGCTACTTCATGGCCCATTGCTCGGATTACCGACACGGCACGTTCAGTTATTTGTGGATTACTCAATTGGCCATCATGCGCGTATTGGTAATCCTCAAGGCCGATACGCACATGGCCGCCCAGACTGACAATTAGCGGCACGAGAGGCAGGTTATCGCCGCCCAAGGTGGCCGCGAACCAGTTCACCCGCACGTCCTTGATCATTTCGAGATAAGCTTCGAGGCTCTTCAGGGTCGGCGGCAGGCCGAACGGCAATTCCGGTCCGCCGAGATAAAACTTCAGCAACAGCGGTTCGGTCAGGATGCCTTGATCGAGAAAGACCAGGGCTGCGCGCAAAAAGCTTGGATCGAAAATCTGCAAGGTCGGCCGCAAGCCCAACTCGCGCGATTTGGTCAGGAAATAGCGAATCGTCTCATACGAATTGCAATAAATGAAATCTTCGTTGTGAACCTTTTTCGAAGCCGGATCGTAGGCGACCAGGTTCACCGACCCCATGTCGCCCGCGCCGAGATCCGGCTTGGTGGCCGGGTCCTTTGATAATTCGACAAAATGACTGAAACGTTTTGCCGGGTCGTCGCCGAAGGGAAAGGTCGGCCACAAAAGCGCGTCGCATCCGCGCCGCGCCCTTCGATAAACTTCCGAATAGTAGGGCACGTCCTGCACCCATTTGCCGCTTTCCGGGTCGCGCACGTGAAAATGGATCAGCGCTGCGCCCGCCTTGCACGTCGCGATCGCGTCGGCGGCGATTTCCTCGGAGCTGTACGGGATGTGCGGATTGAGTTTCCGCATCGCATTGCCGTTGATTGCTGCCTCGATCATTACTTTGGCCATCGTCTTCCTCCTGTCGAACACGGATGTTGACCGCAAAACGTAGAACGTTGGATTTTCATGGTTAACTGTTTGTGCCTGCTCGCTAACAGTCGTAACAAATCCGGGGTCTAGGCTTTGCAGCCTTCCGTCGAGTTGCCGACGATGCGTCCATCGACTTCACATCACTAATGTTCTTGGTACACCTGAACCAACCTGGCTGGAGCACCCCGCTGAGCGAAGCATTAAACGGCAGGGGCGCGCTCCTTACGGGCTATCGCAGTCTGCTTACCGCCCGCTCAGCCATTATTCTTGACTCCTACCCGCGACTGCTTCGCGCAGCGCGGCGCGAGCCAAAATCCGCGTGGAGTCGAGGATTGGCAACGGCGACTCCGCCTGGTTGATCAAGAGCGGAATCTCGGTGCAAGCCAGAGCCACCCCGTCGCAGCCGTCCGCCGCCAGTTCGCGGATTACATCCTGAAAATATGCCAACGATTCCGGAAAGATACGCGCAAACACCAACTGGTCGTAGATGATCCGATTGATGCGCACGCGTTGCGGCTCGTCCGGGATGCGGTAATCGATTCCTGCCGGCCTCAACTTCGACGGATAGACTGGACCCTCCATCAGAAAACGTGTGCCGAGAATCGCGAGCCGTTTGAGACCGGACCGTCGAGCCTCGGCGACAACTTCTTGCGCGATATGTATCCATGGAATAGGTGCGCGCGCGCAGACGAGGTCAAGTCCCTGGTGAACCGTATTGTCAGGACAGATCAGCAATTCGGCCCCGGCCCGGACCAGTCGCGCCGCCGACTCGAGCAATTGTTCGCCGACCGTATCCCAGCGGCCGCAATCGATCAAATGTTGATAGCGGCTCAGCGGAAAGCAATGCAGGCTAACCTCCGGATGCGTATACGAACCGGCCATCGCAGCTCCTTCCAAACAAATTGTGCGGTAGCAGAGTGCCGCGCCCTCCGCGCTGACCGCAACAATACCGATATGCTTCATGGAGGAGCCTGTCCTTAGATCCTTTCGGGATTCGCGATGGTTCGGTTATCGAGGACATTGCCGGTATTGAGCGTCGATTTTGGTTCGATCAGAAGAACATGAACCTCTTCGGCGGCAATCGGCAAGTGTTCGACACCCCTTGGCACGATAGCGAATTCGCCTTCGCCCAGGCGCATTTCCGAGTCGCGAAGCTTGATCAGCAGGTTTCCTTTGAGAACCAAGAAGAGCTCGTCTTCGTCCGCGTGATGATGCCAGACAAATTCACCCTTGAGCTTCGCAATCTTGACGTGTGAATCGTTCAACTCAGCAAGGATTTTCGGGCGCCAATAGTCACAGAACTTATTGAATTTCTCTGCAAGATTCACCAGCTCCATAATTTCCTCTTGGAATTCGAGCCCTCTAATCCCCGGAGTTACAGCGAGTGGCCGAAACTGGCGCCCATTAAGTATTCGTTCTCGGTGCGAATCAAGCGGCCGCTGAGAATTCGCTCAAATTCGAACGGGCTGATGTCAACCGTGCTGCTGCGCCCGTTGAGAATCAGTTCCGCCATCGCCGCGCCGACTGCCGGCGCAGTCTTGAAGCCGGTGCCGCTGAACCCTGCCGCCACAAACAAGCCGCTGATTCCGGGCACTTTGCCCAGCACCGCGCGCGCGTCGGGACTCACGTCGTAAATCCCGGCGTGCCCCCGGATGCACGCGGCGTGCTTCATCGCAGGCACGCGATGGGCCAGGCGGCGCCTGACCTCGTCGATGAATTCAGGGTCGTTAGTCTGGCGAAAATCGTCCGGGTTGGGCTCGGTCCCCGGCTGCCATTCGCCCAAACCTGCCAGCGTCAGGTCGGAGCCATGGGTACGGAGATAGCTGCCCGCTATACAATCGATGTAGGCGAGATGGCGGGTCGCGGGCGCGCGGCGGAAGAAAGCGATTTGGGCGCGCTCCGCTTTAATCCCGATCCGCACGCCGAGCGGCACTAGGAGACCATCGGTCCACGGGCCAGCAGCAATGCACACGGCACCCGCAGCAAAGGTGTGCCCGTCTGCGTTCCGTACCCCAATCGCGCGTCCAGCCTCGACTATGATCTCACTTACCGCCGAGTTCAGGATAAAGGCCGCGCCACGCTGCTCAGCCGCCTCTGCAAGGCTTCTAGTAGTCGCGACCGGATCAGCATAGCCGCTGTGCGGCTCGTAAGCGGCAAGCATGATATCGTCCGTATTCACTGCGGAGTCGATTTTTCGCAGTTCGGAGCCGCCGCATAGTTCGACGTCGACGCCCAGACTCTTCATCATCGCGACGTGGCGACGCACACGCGCGGCATTATTTTCGCCGGCCACCAGCGCGAAGCCGGTCCTGACGAAGCCGCAGTCGCCACCGACGATTTCGCGCCAATTCGAGAAATAACTAAGGCTTTTCCATGCCAGTTCGACTTCGGGCGCAAAGGTATAATGCATTCTGATTAATGCGCCAGAGCGCGCCGTCATACCCGCGCAAATGCCGCCTTTGTCGAAGATAATGACTCGCGCACGATGGCGTGCCAGATGGAAGGCCAGGCTGCATCCAACGACCCCGGCGCCGACGACGATTACGTCCGGATTTGATAAAACTGCCATAGCAGCAGGTTAGGTTACGCTGTTCGATTACAGGCCCGCCTTTTGCCACACGAAAGAGTACGGTAACCTAATATACGCGAGTATTACTAGCGCTCCGAAATGCGCATCTATTTCGACCATAATGCCGGCGCGCCGTTGCGGCCGGCCGCGCGCGAGGCGATGGCGCGGTTTATCGCCGGGGCCGCCGAAGGCAATCCTGCCTCGGTGCATTTTTCCGGTCAGCGCGCTCGCAGGTTGCTGGAACAGGCACGCTCCGAGGTCGCGTCGCTGATCCGAGCTCCCGCGCGCAGTATCGTCTTTACCAGCGGCGGAACGGAATCAAACAATCTGGCGATTTTCGGAGCACTAGGTAATACCGCACGCCGCCGCATCGTGACCTCCGCCATTGAGCATTCGTCGATAATCAGCCCTATCGCCGAGTTGGAGCGCCGAGGGTTCGAAGTGGTACGGCTTCCCGTGGACCGGGACGGCAAGTTTCTGGCCGGCGGGCATCTTGATGTAATCGACCAAAATACCGCGCTCGTGAGCTTGGGACTTGCCAACGCGGAAGTGGGGACGATTCAGAATCTCCGCCCAGTTTCGCAAGCAGCGCAGCACGCCCGGGCGATTTTTCATGTTGACGCGGCGCAGGCTGTCGGAAGGATTCCGGTTGCGGTGGAAGATACTGGCTGCGATCTGATGACGCTTAGCGCGCATAAGCTCGGCGGACCGGCGGGAATTGGGGCGCTATACGTACGCCCGGGTTGCATGTTTGCACCCCAGTTGCTGGGGGGACCTCAGGAAGCTGGAATGCGTGCCGGGACTCCGAATCTTTGTGGCATAGCCGGCTTCGGCGCCGCCGCGCGCACGACAATGGCAGACATGGCCGGCGAGCGGGAACGGATCGCGATGCTCTCGCGCATCCTGCTGCAGCGGTTGGAAGAGTCCGTCATCGGCCTGCGCCTCAACGGCCCGCGCGAGGGACGAATCCAAAACACCCTCAACCTGACTTTTCCTTCCGTGCTCGGCGAAAGCCTGCTGATTGCACTCGACCTCGAGGGCATCGAAATCTCGATGGGCTCGGCGTGCGCGGCGGGCGCGGTGGAACCGTCGCACGTGCTGCTGGCGATGGGCCGCAGTGCGGCGGAAGCGCGCAGTTCGGTTCGTCTCAGTTTAGGCTGGAATACGACGCTGGAGGAAGTCGCACGCGCCGCGGAGCTTATACCATTGGTATGGCGGCGCGTGGCCGCAGCCGAACCCATGTCCGGGCGGAACGAAGCGGAGCGCTGCCAGTGACCGCGCGAGTTTTGGTCGCAATGTCGGGCGGGGTGGACAGTTCTGTTGCGGCGGCGCTCCTGCGCGAACAGGGTTACGAAGTTATCGGCGTCGCGATGCGCCTCGCGCCGGAACGGCGGTCGCCGGCCGCGAGTTCGCGGCGAGGCACTTGCTGCTCGCATGACGATTTTGAGGACGCACGCCGAGTGGCGGAATGGCTGAATTTTCCGTTTTATGTCATCGATCTGCGGGCCGATTTCGAAGCGCGGGTCATCGGTAATTTTGTCGCGGAATATTTGAATGGCCGCACTCCGAATCCGTGCGTGATGTGCAATCGTGAGATCAAGTTCGATCGGTTGTGGCAACGCGCCGCGGCGCTTGAAGCTGATTTCATCGCCACCGGCCATTACGCGCGGATCGAGCGCGACGAAGCCGGCGGGTTCCATCTGCTCCGCGCATCCGACGAATCGAAAGACCAGTCGTATTTCTTATTCACGCTCGGACAGCGCGAAATGGCGCGGATATTATTTCCGCTCGGCGGCCTGAGCAAGGCGGATGTGCGGGCATTGGCGCGGAGGCTCGGATTAGATAACGCCGATAAGCCCGAAAGCCAGGAAATTTGCTTCGTACCGGACAGTAATTACGCCGACTTCGTTACACATAATGCGCCGCAGGAGCGTATTCGCCCCGGTAGCATCCGCGATAGCAGCGGTCAGGAACTAGCTCGCCACAGCGGCATTCATCAGTTCACGGTCGGCCAGCGCCGTGGCCTCGGAATCGCCAGCTCCGAACCTCTTTACGTTCGCACGATTGATGGCGAAACAGGCGACATCACGGTCGGGCGGCGTGGCGATTTAGTCTCCGCGGGATTGATTGCGGCGATGGTGCGCATGACGAACGCCGAGAACCTAAGCGGCGGCGAAGTCACGGCCGCGGTAAAAATCCGCTATCGCCACCCGCCGCTGCCCGCCAGCATCCGTATGCTCGATCGGGCCCGGGCGCAAGTGCGATTCCACAACGGCGGTCCGGCGGTAACGCCCGGGCAAGCTTGCGTCTTCTACCGCGGCGATGAGGTCCTCGGCGGCGGTATCATCGAAGCCGCTTTGGAACGGTAGCATGCGCTTTGCCATCGCGACACTGGGCTGCAAGGTCAACCAATACGATTCCGCTATCATCGAAGCGCGGCTTTTGGCGCTCGGTATGGAGCGAACGGAGTTCGACCGGCCGGCGGAAGTTTATGTCGTAAACACCTGTACCATTACTCACCGGGCCGACGCCGAGAGCCTGAGATTCGCGCGCCGCGCACGGAAACTCAACCCCACCGCCCGCGTGATCATGACGGGATGCCTGGCGCAGGCGAATCCACTGCTTCTCGCCCAAGCGCACGAAGTCGACGCAGTCGTCGGCCTCGGCCGCACGGGCGACCTCGAACGGGCGGCGGCCAGCGGCGGCGGCGAGCGCGTAATGGTTTCCAACCTTCGCAAGCAGGTTGCGCCCATCGAACTCGGCGCCGCGGCGCTCGACGCGCATACCCGGGCATTCCTCAAAGTGCAGGAGGGATGCGACCAGTTCTGCTCGTTTTGTATCGTGCCGATAGCTCGTGGCCGGTCGCGCAGCGTCGCACCGCGGCAGATTTTCGAGGTCCTTGACGGACTAGCTGCACGCGGATTCCGGGAAGTGGTGATCTCAGGAGTTCACCTGGGAGGGTACGGCCGCGACCTCGAACCGCCGGTTGAGCTTGAGCAACTGCTTGAGATGATTGCCGAGCGATGCCCAATCGAGCGAGTGCGGTTAAGCTCACTTGATCCCGAAGAGCTGAGTGACAGAATCATCGCAATTGTCGCCCGGGGTTCACGCTTTTGCCCCCATCTCCATCTGCCACTGCAGGCAGGCGACGACCTTACCCTCTCCAGGATGCGCCGGCGTTATACGGCGGATTATTTTCGCGAGCGCGTCGAGCGAGTGCTGACGGCGATGCCCGACGCCGCGATCGGCACCGATCTGATAGTGGGCTTTCCGGGTGAAACCGCGCAACAATTCAAGCAATACTTCCAGTTTATCGAAAAGTTGCAATTGGCCTACGTTCACGTTTTTCCCTATTCGATGCGCGCCGGCACCTCCGCGGCCAAGTTCGACGGGGGAGTAGCGGCATCTGAGATTAAACGGCGGGCGGCCCTGATGCGTGAACTGGGTGAGCATAAGCGCCACCAGTTTGCCGTTCGTTTCGTCGGCCGAAAGCTTAAAGTGTTAGTTGAACAGTCGATGCCGGACGGGCGGCTGCAGGGTTACAGCCGCAATTATATCTCCGTATTGACTGCAGGTAGTTCCCAATTAACAAATTGTGAAGTGGAGGTCGAAGGCGCATTTGCTCAGAAGACTCAGCTGGTTGGCCGGCTTATTCGCCCGACGCCTGCCGCGGACGAGCGAGGCTCCCTCCGAATTACCGCGTGATAACCCCCACGCGGAGCTGGAACGGACAATCGGCTACCATTTTGTGCGACCGGACCTGCTGGAGATCGCGCTGACTCATCCGAGCGCTGCGTTGGCCGGCGAGCCGCATTACGAACGGCTGGAATTTCTGGGCGATGCGGTGCTCGATCTGGCTATCGCGGATTTATTGATGCGGCGGCTGCCAGAGGCCAAGGAAGGGACCCTTTCGAAGGAACGTGCCTCAATCGTCAATGGGCGGACGCTGGCGCTCAAAGCGCTTCAGGTCGGCTTGAGTGGCAGGCTGCGGCTCGGCAGAGGCGAAGAGAAAAACGGTGGACGCGACAAGACCTCGATTCTGGCCGCCTCCTTCGAAGCAGTGATTGGTGCGATCTACACCGATGGCGGTCTGCAGGCAGCGCAACAGGTGGTGGAGGCGCTGTTTGTCACCGAGTTTGGTGGTCCCTCAGCCGAGCGGGATTACAAGACGGAGTTGCAGGAAATCTCTTATCGCCGGTTCCGCACTCAGCCGATCTACGAACTGCTGGCCACACGCGGACCCGATCATGCCAAACGATTCACCACTCGAATTCGAATAGCTGGACGGGAGCTTGGGATTGGCGAGGGCGCCAGCAAGAAACAGAGTGAGCAGGCGGCCGCTAGGGCCGCGCTGAATCAAATCGAGCAAGAGCGACAATAAAGGCTGAGCATTCCAAGCTCCGGTCGCGCGCATTTGATATGACCGACTCTAACCCATACCATGCGGGGTTCGTTACCATCGGGGGTCGCACTAATGTCGGCAAATCGACCTTGGTGAACCAAATTGTCGGGCAAAAGGTCGCGATTGTGACGCCCAAACCGCAGACCACCCGCCGCCGCATTATCGGCGTCCGCACTGATCCCGATGCCCAGCTTATCCTGATCGATACACCCGGCATTCATGAACCGCATCGCCCACTCAACCGCCGGATGGTCGATACGGCCCGGCGATGCCTGGCTGAAGGAGAAGTGATTGTCGCCGTGATCGAAGCCGGAGACGGCCTGCAAGACGCCGATCGTCGTTTTTTGACCCAAGTGCCCAGGTTCGGCCGCCCTTTGGTCGTTGCGATCAATAAAATCGATCTCGTCAGGCGCGACGCGCTCCTGAAAATCGCTGAACAGACCCATCAGGCTATCCCCGGTGCGGAGATTGTACCGGTCAGTGCATGCACCGGCGAAAACATCGATGAACTGCTGCGCGTTGTCAAACCGCTCCTCCCGCAGAGTGCGCCGCTGATGCCAGCCGAGGAATATACTGATCAGAGTGAGCGCATGCTCAGCGAAGAAATAATTCGTGAGAAGCTGTTCATCGCGATGCGGCAGGAGATTCCATTTTCCACCGCGGCCGCGGTCGAGCAGTTTAGTGACGAGCCGGGGCGCGACCTGACACGTATCGCCGCAGTGATTATCGTCGAGCGCGACGCTCACAAGGGGATGGTGATCGGCGCGGGGGGGCGCATGCTGAAGGAGATCGGTAGCCAGGCGCGCCTCGAACTCGAACAAATCCTCGGACGCCGCATTTTTCTCGAGCTTCATGTCAAAGTCGAAAAAGGATGGACCAGCGACCCGCGTAAGCTCAAAGAATTGGGACTGTGAATGATCCAAAGAACAATGAGACGGCCGTTATTGCAGCCTTAGCAGGTAATCGCCCGGTCGTGATGCTGACCGGCCGTGCGAATGTCGGCAAATCCACCCTTTTCAACCGGATAGTGGGCGGCGCCCGCGCGATCGTCAGCCCGATTGCAGGGACCACGCGGGATCTTAATATCGCAAGTACCTCCCACGAAGGCCGTGAATTCGTGGTGGTCGACAGCGGCGGCCTCGAGCTTTATGCGCGCGAACCGGCGGCCGAGAGGGCGATGGAAGAGGCGCTGCGCGCGCTCGGCGCCGCCGATTTGATCGTATTGATGATGGATGGGCGGGCCGGGGTTTCAGGCGGCGACGAGGACGCTATCGCGCTGGTGCGCGAAATCGGCCGTCCGATGCTCGTCGCAGCAAATAAGGTCGATAATCCACAGCAAGAAGCGGTGGCAGCCGAGGCCTGGTCGCTGGGAGTGGAGTCGGTAACTTTCATTTCTGCCGCGCACGGGCGCGGGGTCGGGGAACTGCTCGAGCAAATCAGCGTGCATCTGCCCGAGCGCGAAGCGCAGCCTGAGCCGCGTCCGACCCTGCGGCTTGCACTCATCGGCCGTCCGAACGTCGGCAAATCGTCGCTGCTCAACCGCCTGTCCGGTTTTGCGCGGGCAATCGTCGATGAGCATCCGGGAACCACTCGCGACCCGGTCGAAGTGCCGGTGCAAGTGGACGGGCATACTCTTCTCTTGATCGACACAGCCGGGATCCGGCGTCCGACCAAAGTTGAAGGAGAACTTGAACATCATTCGGTCGGGCGTGCCATTGCAACCATTCGGCGTGCCGAGGTGCTCGCGCTGGTCATCGATGCGGCTGAGGGATTCACTGATCAGGATGCACGGCTGGCGCGTTTGGTTGACAGCAACGACCGCGCACTGGTGGTGGTATGCAACAAATGGGACGCGGCGGCCAAGGCGGGTCGGCGTGTTCCCGCCTTTATTCGCGACACCCGCCAGCGGTACCCATTCCTGGATTTTGCGCCGATGGTAATTACATCCGCCCGTACCGGTGATGGCGTCAGCCAGATAATTCCGGTCGCAAGCGGCGCCGGCAAGGCATGGCGCTCGGAATTCCGCACGGTTCGCCTTAATCGCATTCTAGCCGAAGCGATCGCAGCATTCGATCCGCCGCTGGTGGGCGACCGGCGGCTCAAGCCGATGTACGTGACTCAAGTCGCCAAATCGCCGCCGCGGCTGGCGGTCTTCTGTAATCTCGAACACGGTATCCCACCGCACTACATGCGTTTTCTCGAGGGCCGTTTTCGTGCCGCACTCGATTTGCAAGGTAGCGGCACCCCGCTTCGGATCGAGTTCCGCCGCGCGCGGAAATCGCGCACTAGCGCAAACCGGCCAGCGCCCCGCTCACGCCGCATAGCGCCCGGAGCAGAGTTGCTTGCCCGTGAGCACGATTCGGAAGAGCACTAGCGTCCGCCTTGCGACAGTTGTCTATCGGAACTGACAATGACGAAAGCCATGTCTGACTGGGATCCGGAACTCTATAACCGCTTCCGCGATTATCGCAGTGAACCCGTCGCGATGATGCTCGCGCGCTTAGAGCTTGGGCCACGTGAGCGAATCGTCGATTGGGGTTGCGGCACGGGCGAGCACACAATCGAACTAGCCCGCCGTAGCGCTGAGGGCTTTGTGGTCGGTATTGACTCGTCGCCAGCGATGATCGAACGCGCTTTAAAATTGCACGACAAGCTCGGTCCCGACGTGCGGCAGCGCGTGCGATTCAAACTGGCCGATTTTTGTGATTTCAAGGCTGACCGTGAGTACACCGTGGTATTTTCCAACGCGGCGCTGCAATGGGTGAGCGGCCATCGTAGTGTCATTACCGCCGCATACGGCGCGCTGCGCGAGAGCGGGCGGCTGGCGGTTCAAATTCCAGCGAATGAAAATGAAGCAGCGCAGTCGACGATGCTCCAAATGGCAGCCGAGCGGCCGTGGAATGCTACGCTCGGCGAGGTTCGGACTCCATCAGACGAGAACGTATTGCCCGCAGCTGACTATCGCCTACTCCTGGCCGAGATTGGGTTCGCGGAGGTGGATTGCTTCTATCACACCTTCCATCACCCGATGCGCAACGCCGCTGAGGTCGTGGAGTTTTGCCGGAGCACGTCTCTGCGGCGCTTCCTCGACCGGCTTCCCGCCACTCAGCATTCCGAGTTTGTCGCCGAATTGACGCGGCGCCTGGAAGCAGCTTACGGCACGCGTGGTCCGCTCACGTTCAATTTCCGGCGGCTGTTCTTATGGGGCCAGCGGGTGGACGGTTCCCGTTAGCCACAGCAACTGATTTAGCCGGCATCCTAGCGAAATCTGAAACAGTGTCGAACGCGGTCAGCAAACCGGCGCTCATTGCCCATGGTGGAGCGGGCGGGCGTGCGCCAATTGGTGAACGCCTCGAGCGGCGGCAGGGCTTGATCGCGGCGGTCGAGCGTGGCTCAGCAATCCTGCGCGAGGGCGGTAGCGCGCTTGATGCGGTCGCGGCCACTGTTGCGCTACTGGAAGATAATGGCCTTTTCAATGCCGGCTATGGCTCGGTGCTGACGCTTGACGGCCGGATTGAGATGGACGCGGCGATAATGGTGGCTGAGCGGCATGCACCGAAGCCGAGTAACAATGTCAAAAGAAAGAAGAAAGCTACGACCATCATGCGGGCCGGCGGCGTGGTGCTCGTCAGCCGGCTGCGTAACCCGATCCTGCTGGCCCGAGTGGTGATGGAAAAGAGTCCGCACGTACTGATTGGAGGGGTAGCGGCTGAGCGTTTGGCCCGTCGCGCCGGAATTCGCATGTGCCGCCCGGAACAACTCGTGACCGAACGCGCGCGCAACCGTTGGCTGGCTGTACTCGAAGGAAGGCCCGGCAAGGCACCGGAACACCACGGGACGGTCGGCGCCGCGGCGCTCGATCAGGCTGGCAATCTGGCAGCGGCCACCTCTACGGGTGGCGTTTCGGGAAAAATGCCGGGGCGCATCGGAGATTCGGCGATAATCGGCGCTGGATTGTACGCTGCGGCAGCTGGGGCCGCCTCGGCCACCGGCACCGGCGAGGCAATAATGAAGACCTGCCTATGTCGCGAAGCTGTCGCGCTCCTCGCCCGTATCGGGGCGCAGAGAGCCGCAGCGCGGGCGATCGATGACCTGTATGCCACGACCAGTGGTGAGGCGGGAGTGGTAATGGTCGACGCGAGCGGGCGCTTCGGCTATGCACATAACGCACAGGCAATGGAGATTGCGCTGTTCGCGCCGCCCGGAGAAGTCCGCCACCAGGTGCTGGAACCCTTCGCTAAAGGTTCGGCCAATCATTAAGTCTGCCTCAGCGGAGTACGCATGCTGGCGGCCTTATCGGTTACAATCGTCTAACTCGCCGGCCATCATGATAAGCGGGCCGAGAGGGGCTGGCGACAGACTCTTAAGCGACGGTGAACCCGGCATAGTAAACGAAGGAAGAAGTTTCGCGCAGCGGACGTTCAGTTTCGTGATCCAGTTGCTGGTCTCTCTGGTGCTGCCCGCCTGAGGATTGGCTATGATCGCGTTGGGGGCGCGCTCGGCGGCGGGCTGGTGGATCGTGACTGGTGTTGTGGAACTGGCGATTGGCGCAATTTTCTTTGCCGGCAGTTCGGCGACAACGCCCTTGTTGCCTGGAGGCCGAAAGTTCGGCTAGCTTACACGCGCCAATCCGTCGGCCCTCGCTTCTTCCAGCTGCTTAGCCCGGACAAGACCGAATTGCCCCTCTCAGCCGACTCGACTATCCTGAACCTGTATGCCGATTTACGAATTCGAATGCGCCGTCTGCGGGCATACCGCGTCACATGTGGTACTCGGCTCCGAGCAGCTTTCGCATCCCGTATGCCCTGATTGCGGCGCATCGGAGACCCGGCGCGTGATGTCGTCATTCGCAGTGATGGAGAGTGAGGGGGGCCGCTTGAACAATTTTGATACCAGGAGACCGCGTGACGAATCTTTCTACCGCGATTCGCGAAACGTCGGCCTCTGGGCCAAGAAACGTGCCCGGGAGATGGGGGTCGATCTAGGTCCGAAATTTGACGAGACCGTGGAACAGGCGCGCACCGGCAAACTGGTCAAGGATATGACATAGTCGCGCCCTGGGGCCGAGGACAGCATGGACGATCAAAAGGACCGTTTTGGCGACAAGATTCACGACCTCGAGAAGGTTCGCGAGGATCAATGGGCGCGCGAGCAGGATCGAGCGCTGCTCGAAAAAATCCGTGCGCGGCAGCGTCCCATGCTCAATTGCCCACGATGCGAAGCCCAATTGGTGGCACAGGCTGGTGGTGACTTGACTATCATGGCATGCCCTAACGGTCATGGCGCCTGGCTGGAGGGAGCCGCCTTAGAGCGATTGACCGAGTCAAGAAAGTGACAGGAGCGCAACGGCGCGACTGTCATCCTGAACGAAGTGAAGGATCTGATTTCGAAGACCAGCGCAACGGCGCGACTGTCATCCTGAACGAAGTGAAGGATCTGATTTCGAAGACCAGCGCAACGGCGCGACTGTCGTCCTGAACGAAGTGAAGGATCTGATTTCGAAGACCAGCGCAACGGCGCGACTGTCATCCTGAACGAAGTGAAGGATCCGGCTAAAGCGAAGCGAAGCATTTCAGTATGTATTCGGACTATGGCGTTCCCCTGGCGCTCACGGTTATCGGACTGTTGTTCATGGCCGCGATGGTCGGCCTGCAGAAACTGCTCGCGCCCAGTAACCCATTCCGGCGCAAGCTGATGCCTTATGAATGTGGTGAACCGCCGACCGGCAGCGCCTGGATCAACTTTAATGTTCGCTTTTACCTGATTGCGCTGGTATTTGTCGTCTTCGAAGTCGAAGTAGCCTTTATCTACCCGGTCGCCACCGTTTACCTGGATTGGATCCGGCGGGGACAACGCTGGTTCGCGCTCAGTGAGATACTTATTTTTCTGCTCATTCTGTTTGTTGGATTGGTTTATGTCTGGGTGAAACGAGACCTTGAATGGATCAAGAAAGTTCCCGACCAGAATAGTGTGAAGTAATGTCTTTGCTCAATACATTGCCGGATTATGTCCTAACTACCAAGACCGACGAACTAATCAACTGGATGCGCAAATCGAGCCTTTGGTACATGCTCTTCGGGCTCGCGTGCTGTGCGATTGAGCTGATGCATACAGGTGGACCGCGTTCTGACATCGAGCGCTTCGGCGCAACTCCGCGCGCCTCCGCGCGGCAGTCAGATCTCATGATCATTGCCGGCACCTTGACCCTCAAAATGGCACTGAGGACGCGTCTGCTCTACGATCAGATGCCCGACCCCAAATACATCATCTCGATGGGAAGCTGTTCAAATTGCGGCGGACTCTTCCAACTCGCCTACTCGGTTTGCGACGGGGTTGACAAAGTTCTGCCGGTTGACGTTTATGTGCCTGGTTGCCCGCCGCGCCCGGAAGCCTTGACCGAGGGATTGTTGAAGCTTCAGGACAAAATCATGAGCGAGCGTTGGCTCGCCCGGGAACGGCGTAGCGACCAAGCCGTCCGAGCCTGACATGGAGGCGCTCCAGATATACGAGCGCCTCAAGCAGCGCTTCCCGCAACAAATTGTGGAAACCGGCGGCAAACTCGATGGGTTCGTCGTGGTCGATGCCGCGGGAATCGTCGACGTTTGCCGTTTCCTGCGTGACGACCCCGAGACCGCGATCGATTGCCTCAGTAATGAAACCGGAGTGGATTACAAGGATCGTATCGAAGTCGTCTACCATCTTTTCTCGTATGGGCATCGCCACAGTTGTGTGCTGAAGGTAAAACTGCCGCGCGAGAACCCGGTTGTCGCTACCGTCGAAGATGTGTGGAGCGCTGCGAATTGGATGGAGCGCGAGATTTTCGATTTGCTCGGGGTCACATTCCAGGGCCATAGCGATATGCGGCGCATCCTGATGCCGGAGGATTGGCCGGGTTATCCGCTGCGCAAGGATTTCGTCGAACCGCAGGAATACCACGGCATCTCCACAGTGCGCGAAAGCCCCATAATTCGTCTCGACCAGAAACACTAGACCGGGCCGCGCGGAGACGAGCTAATGGGCACATTGCGAACTGAAGAAATGACCCTCAACATGGGGCCGCAGCATCCCTCGACTCATGGCGTGTTGCGTTTCGTTATCAAAGCCGATGGCGAGGTGATGCGCGAGGCCATTCCCGACGTCGGCTATCTCCATCGCTCGATCGAAAAGATTGCCGAGAAAGTTGGTTACCACGGCTTTATGCCTTATACCGACCGCGTTGACTATGTGTGTGCGATGTTCACCAACCAGGGTTGGGCGATGGCGTGCGAGAGGCTGGCCGCGCTCGAAGTGCCGCGCCGGGGCGAGTATTGCCGGGTGATTGCGGCGGAGTTCAATCGGCTCGCCTCGCATTTGTTAACCGTCGGCCTGATGGGGATGGACATCGGCGCGATGACGCCGTTTCTTCATACGCTGCGCGAGCGGGAGATGATCAATGACTTGATCGAGGAACTCTGCGGCGCGCGCCTGACTTTCAATTACATGCGAATCGGCGGGGTTGCCTGGGATTTGCCGCCCGGATGGCGTGACAAGGCGCTCGCCTACCTGGATCATCTCGATCCGATTCTGGATGAATTCAATGCGCTTTTTTCCTACAACAAGATTTGTGTCCAGCGCCTGGCAAATGTCGCGCCTATCACTGCTGAGGAAGCCATCGACTACAATCTGGTCGGGCCCAATCTGCGCGCTTCCGGTGTTAAGTGGGATGTGCGAAGGGATATGCCTTACTCGGTTTACCCGGATTTCGACTTCGAAATTCCAATCGGCAGCGGCGAATGGGGTACTATCGGTGATGCGATGGATCGCTACATGATGCGGATTCGTGAGATGGTGCAATCGTCGCGTATTCTGCGCCAGGCTTTGACGCGAATGCCCGAGGGGCCGGTGCTGGCCAAAGTTGTGCGCAATTTCAAACCGCCGGCTGGAGAGTGCCAGGTTCGGGTCGAAAGCGCGCGCGGTGACCAGGGATGGTATGTTGTCAGCGATGGCAGCGCTTATCCGTGGCGCGTTCACGTGCGCACGGGTTCGTTCGCCGCAATGGGTATGATCCAGAAGTTGAGTAGAGGACTGATGATCGCCGATCTGGTCGTGTTGATTGCCAGTCTTGATGTAATCGCGCCAGAAATCGACCGTTGAAGGCTGACTTTCGCGATTAGCATATGAATGAGTCGCTAGTAACCTTAATCGGGCGGGCGATGTTCGCCGCTGACGCGTCGCGCGAATGGGCGGTGGCCGCTTCGATCGCGGTCGCGTGCGTTCTGGTGCTGTTCGTCATCGCGGTCCCGTTCGCGTCGATCGTGACTTGGGTCGAGCGTCGGGTATGGGCGCGGATCCAGTCGCGTGTGGGTCCGAACCGCGTGGGTCCAAACGGTTTCCTGCAGTGGCTGGCCGACGGTATCAAGCATGTTTGCAAGGAGGATGTTATTCCGGACGAAGCCGATGCGCCGCTGTTCAAGTTCGCACCGTACCTGGTGGTATTGGCATTCATTCTGCCATGGGCCGTAATGCCATTTTCGTCGGAGCTGATTCTCGCCGACCTCAATATCGGGATTCTGTACATGACGGCAATAACCGCGTTGACTGTAGTCGGCGTGCTGATGGCAGGATGGTCATCGAATAACAAATGGTCGCTCATCGGCGGAATCCGCTCGGCCGCACAGATTATCAGTTACGAGATTCCCGCCGGCCTGTCGATTTTCCCGGCGGTGCTAATGACCGGAACTCTCTCGATGCAAGGTCTTATACGGGCGCAGTCGTGGGAGCCTTATCACTGGTTTATCTTCGCCAATCCATTCTGCTTTATGGCAGCGATAATCCTGTTCGTCTCCAGTCTGGCCGAAAACAACCGCACCCCCTTCGATCTGCCGGAGGCCGAATCGGAACTCGTCGCCGGATTCGCCACTGAGTATTCGAGCATGCGCTACTTGTTCTTCTTCATGGCCGAATGGGGCAATATGTTCATTGCCGCAGCAATTATAGTGACGCTCTATCTCGGCGGATGGCAGGCCCCCGGGCTCGGCGGCAGCCGGATCTTGATGAATCTGCTGCAGTTCATCTCCTTTTTGGTCAAAGTGTTGGTGCTGGTGTTTGTCTCAATGTGGATTCGCGGTACACTGCCGCGCGTCCGCATCGACCAGATGATGTCGATCTGTTGGAAATACTTCGTGCCGCTTGGATTTATCGATATGATCGGCACCGCGATTTGGGTGGCGTTTTTCCCGCAGGGCAGTCGGCTAACGGAATTGACGATGTTCGCGCTCGGAATTGCGATTGTCGCAGTCTTTGGTTGGCGTGTGGCCTACTTCACCCGGCGAGCGCGCATGGAACTATATTTTCATCCGACGATTTAGGTTCTCGCAACGATGGGCGCAGCAGCGTACTTCCAGCACATCAAAGAGGCTCTGGCCACCATATTCGACGGAATGGCGGTCACCGCCTCTCACTTGATCCGTAAGCCCTATACGATTCAGTATCCTGATCGTATTCCGGTGCGGGTGCAAGATACGCTGCCCTTCCGCTATCGCGGTATCCTCGATGTCGACATGGAAATCTGCACCGGTTGCCTGGCCTGCGATCGGGCCTGCCCGATCGATTGCATCGCGATGGCAATTGAGAAGAATGCGCAAACTCGCGAGATCATCATCTCCCAGTTCGATATCGATATCGCCAAATGCATGTATTGCGGGCTTTGCAGTGAGCCCTGCCCTACCGGTGCAATCCATCATACGACCGAATTCGAGGGTGCCGACTATTCGCTCGAGAGTCTGATTCGCCGCTTTATCGCCGAACCCGTAGTGGCGTACAAACCGAAAAAGGGACCTGAACCAGACCCGGATGTCGCGAGGCTGCTCGAACGCGGCATGACGTACGTGGACGAATGGGCGCAGCCTGGCACAGATAAACCGTCAGCAGCCAAGCCGGCCGCGCCGCCCAAGCCTCCAACTGCCCCCCGAACCCCAGCGGTTGCTCGCGCCCCTGTAAAGCCTGTGGCAGCTGCGACGACGAAGGCGCCCGCTCCGGAGAACCGCGATGCTGCGGAGAATGCCGCTGCCGCCGCCTCCGCAGAGGGCGCGGCTGCTCCGCCGGCCGGCGAGCACGACGCACCAAAGGGCGAGCCCGACGCTCCGAAAGAGACTAGCGTGAAAAGCGATGATGAGTTGAATCAAGGCACTAGGGCTTCAGAGCGCAAGAATTCCACTTCTTCGTGACCGTTCGTATGGCTTTGCCGATAATCTTTTACGCTCTGGCGCTGATGACCGTCGCTTCCGCCCTCATCACGGCATTCTCGCGTAACATCGTCCATTCTGCCTTCGCCCTATTCGGGGCACTGGCCGGAGTAGCGGGAATTTACGCCTTGCTCGCAGCGGATTTCCTTTTCATTATTCAGATCTTCATCTATATAGGCGGCATCCTGGTGGTAACGATTTTCGCGGTGATGCTGACGCAGGGAATTGCCGAGGTGAACGTTTCGAATCGTGCGGTTGGCGTAGTGCCGGCTCTGGTTACGGTCGCACTTGCCGGCGCGGTGATGCTCTACGCGCTAATCCGCACGTCCTGGTATCGCTCTAAACCGGGTCCGATTGCGCCGACCACTTACGGAATCGGGAACGCGTTCCTTGGGCCCTACGTTCTGCCCTTCGAGATCGCCTCGATCGTGCTGCTGGCCGCATTGATTGGGGCGGTCGTGATTTCACGCCAGGAGGTGCGGGACTAGAGCAATGGCTGCGGGGTTGACGCTCAATCATTTCCTGGTCCTGGGTCTAATACTGTTTTTGCTGGGTGGCTACTGCGTTCTTTCGCGGCGTAATGCCATCGGCATCCTGCTGGGCATCGAGCTGATACTCAATGCTGCGAACATCAATTATATTGCGTTTTCCTTTTTCGGCAGTGGCGGAATGAAGTATGACGGCCAGGTTTTCGCAATTTTTGTGATCATGCTGGCTGCCGCTGAAGCGGTGATTGGCCTCGCCATCATACTGGCGATTTACCAGAATCTGCGCACGATCGATGTCGGTGCTACCGAGACCTTGAGCGGATAATCGGTACGGTCAGGAATGGATAATCCGCAGCCGGTTGATTTCATCCGCTGGATATTGGTGCTGCCGCTGCTCGGCGCGGCGATCAATCTCCTCCTCGGTGCAAAGCTTCAGAAAAAGTTCGGCCGGCGCGCAATCAGCATTATCGGCTGCGGCGTGGTCATCGCCAGCTTTGTCCTAGGACTGCGTGCTTTTTTCCAGATGCTCGCGGCTCCGCCCAGCCATCGCTTCATGCTCGACGATCTCTGGCGATGGTTCGATATCGGCGGGCTTAAGCTTGACGTCGCATTCTGGCTCGATCCGCTATCGATGGTGATGGTGCTGGTCGTGACCGGCGTAGGCGGATTGATCCATATTTATTCGACCGGTTACATGCACGAAGACCCGTCCTACTGGCGGTTCTTTGCGTGGCTCAACCTGTTTACCTTCACGATGCTGACGCTCGTGCTCGGCGACAATCTGTGGCTGATGTTCGTTGGATGGGAAGGTGTCGGGCTGTGCTCGTTCGCACTGATTGGTTTCTGGTACAACGACCATAACAACACTTCGGCTGGTAACAAGGCGTTCATCTTCAACCGGGTGGGCGATTGGGCCTTCGTGGTTGCGCTGTATTCACTGTTCGCAACACTTGGAACTCTGGGTCATCCGACGCTGGTGATCCGAGAAGTCGCCCGTTACGCGCCGCTGCTGGCGGGACGGCCAGGGTACGCCGGAATGTCGCTGATTACGTTCGTGACCCTGATGATGTTTCTAGGTGCGACGGGCAAATCAGCGCAAATCCCGTTGTTTGCTTGGCTGCCGGACGCGATGGCAGGGCCGACTCCGGTCAGCGCGCTGATTCACGCAGCTACTATGGTTACGGCCGGGGTCTACATGGTCGCCCGCCTGAATTTTCTTTTCTCATTGGCGCCGGCCACGATGCTGGTGGTAGCGACGGTGGGGGCGGTAACGGCGCTCTTCGCGGCGACCATCGGTGTCACCCAGAACGATATCAAGCGGGTGCTGGCCTACTCGACCATCAGCCAGCTCGGCTACATGTTTGTGGGTGTCGGGGTGGGTGCGTATGCGGCCGGCATCTTCCATCTAATGACTCACGCGTTCTTCAAGGCCTGCTTGTTCCTGGGTGCCGGCTCGGTAATCCATGCGCTGGGCGGCGAGCAGGATATGCGCAAGATGGGTGGTCTGCGCCAGAAGCTGCCTATCACCTTCTGGACGTTTATGGCGGCGACTCTGGCGATTTGCGGAATTCCACCGTTCGCCGGCTTCATGTCGAAAGACGAAATCATCTGGGACGCGTTCGAGTATGGGCATCCGTTGATCTGGGTCGTACTCTGGGCGAGCGCTGGTATCACGGCTTTCTACATGTTCCGCCAGGTCTACATGACTTTCTTCCGCGAGTTCCGCGGGACTCACGAGCAAGAGCATCACCTGCACGAATCTCCGCCCTCGATGTCATCGGTACTCACGGTGCTCGGGGTCTTGTCGCTGGCCGGCGGCGCCGTCATGTTGCCTAAGTTCATTACCCATTTTACCCCACTAGAGGATTTCCTTGGCCCCGTCTTCGCCTCTCCACCGACGCTCGCGGTGGCGGCTAAGGGTAGTCAGCGCGGCCTCGAAGGATATTTCACGGCACTCTCGCTTGGATTGGTGGGCGGCGGATGGCTATTGGCGGATTTGACTTATCGTAGTGGAAAACTCAGCGCTGAACGTATGAGCGAATTGGCGGGCGGCCTGCCCTATCGGCTGTCGTTCGGCAAGTACTACGTTGATGAAGCATATGATTTCGTCGTGGTTCGCCCATACATGCTGGCGACGTGCGTGACAGCATGGTTTGACTTGCACATAATCGATGGGCTGGTGAATCTCACCGCAGTTATTACCGTATTTGGTTCCTGGCTTTCAGGATTGTTCGACAACTACATAGTCGACGGACTGGTGAATCTCGCTGCAAATTCGACTCTTGCCGTCGGCGGTCGGCTGCGCCGCCTGCAAAGTGGTTCAATCAACGGGTATCTGTATGGCCTGCTTGCGGCAGTGATGGTGATCCTGCTGCTACAGGCTGTCCTGCGGGCATGATTATCCCGAGAACCAGACCTTAGACACGGCAAATGATGGCGCATCCGCTTACATTGATCACCTTTATCCCCCTGATCGGGATGGGCCTCATCCTTATCTGCCCGCCTGCGGTGAGGAGCGCCTACAAGTGGATAGCAGCCGCCGCGACCGTTCCCCAGTTGATTATTGCAGGGTGGCTCTATGCCAACTTCAACACCGCTACGACCACAATCCAATTTGTCGAACGCTACTCCTGGATTCGCGCCTACCATGTCTTTTACTTCATGGGCGTCGACGGCATCAGCATCTCGATGGTGCTGCTGACTGCGATAATATGCTTCATCTCGGTGTTTGCCAGCTTCGGTATCGACCGCGGCGAAAAAGGTTACTATGCGCTCCTGATGCTACTCGATACAGGAATGATAGGTGTATTCGTCGCGCTGGATTTTTTCCTTTTTTACATTTTTTGGGAGGTAATGTTATTGCCGATGTATTTTCTCATCGGCATTTGGGGCGGGCCGCGCCGTGAATATGCGGCGATAAAATTCTTTCTATATACCTTGCTCGGCTCAGTCCTTATCCTGCTGGTGATGCTGGGTCTGTACTATTATGGCGCCGCGTCAACTTTCGACATGACCCAGCTTGCCGCGCAGTCAGGCAGCTATTCGATGACCTTCCAGCGCATCTGCTGGATCGCACTGTTCATTGGCTTCGCCATCAAGATCCCAGCTTTCCCCTTCCATACCTGGCTGCCCGACGCCCATGTTGAAGCGCCGACGGCGATTAGTGTCATCCTCGCCGGGGTACTGTTGAAGATGGGGACCTACGGCATTCTGCGCGTTAATTACGCGATCCTGCCTGCTGCCAGCCATGAATTGGCGTGGATTTTCCTCGGCGTGATCGGAACCATAAATATAGTTTATGGCGCGATGGTCGCGATGGCACAGACGGATTACAAGAAACTCGTTGCGTACTCATCCATCAGCCATATGGGCTACGTGATGCTTGGAATGGCTTCGTTCACCGCGGCCGGAATTAATGGCGCAGTGCTGCAGATGTTCAATCACGGCACCATCACGGCGATGTTGTTTATTCTGGTAGGGGTCATTTACGACCGGGCGCACCATCGCGAAATCAACGGCTTCGGAGGGCTCGCGCTGCAGATGCCGGTCTACACAGGGATTACAGGGTTCGCCTTCTTTGCCGCGCTCGGTCTGCCCGGGCTCTCGGCTTTCATCTCGGAAGTGCTCGTGTTAATCGGCGCGTGGCAACCGCACCCGATAATGACTGTCCTCGGCGCGGGGACGGCAATCCTGACCGCGGCTTATCTGCTCTGGTGTTTCCAGCGCATTTATTTGGGCCCGCTTAACGACAAGTACCGGATGCTTCCCGACCTCAGCCTCCGGGAGGGGTTCACACTGGTACCGCTCGCGATTATCGTCGCAATATTAGGTTGGTATCCGCATGCAGTGCTCGGGCTACTACAGGCGTCCTTGAATCATCTCAACCAGGTAGTGATCGCAGCAATTCCACAGGCGGTCGCTCTTCACTAGTGGAATACCGGCAAACACGAATGCGGCCCCGCCCTTCAGAAAGCAAGCTGACTATTGAGTGAGGGTTCCGACTCTAGTGGACCTCGGAAATTTAGCCAGCCTGCGCATGTTTTATCCGGAACTGCTGCTCACGGCGGCGACGCTCGCGGTAGTCATTATTGATCTCGTTTCGCAGGACAATTCATGGCCTGGGGAGATCGCGCTCGTCTCGACTGCTTTGACATTGTTGCTGATCGGTATCGAACCAATAAGTGGCGGCGCATGGTTGTTCAGCCGCATGCTGGTCTATGATTCGTTCGCGACTTTCTTCCGCGCATTAATTGCGTTGGCGGCGCTGGTCGCGGTCTGGATGTCCATCGGCTCAGAGGAGGTTCGCAAATGCGAGCAGGGCGAGTACTACGCCGTGCTGTTGGCGAGCACGCTGGGCATGTTCCTGATGGCGGAATCGACCAACCTGCTGATGGCATATCTCGCGCTGGAATTCGTAAGCCTTACCTCGTATGTGCTGACCGGCATACTCAAGCATAACCGGCGTTCGCAAGAAGCCGCACTCAAGTACCTGATTTACGGCGGGGTTGCTTCCGGCACGATGATTTATGGGATGAGCTGGATTTTTGGGCTGGCCGGTTCGCTCGACTTCAGCCTCATCAATCGGGCGCTGTTCGCCACTGCACATGTGCCGGTGCTGGCGCTATTCATCGCGCTCGTCCTGATCCTGAGCGGGATGGGCTACAAAGTTGCCTCGGTGCCATTTCATATGTGGGCGCCTGATGTCTATGAAGGGGCGCCCATCCCGATAACGACATTTCTGGCGGTCGGTTCTAAAGCCGCCGGATTCGCCTTGCTGACGCGTTTCTTTTACCCCGCCATTTCGCATCTAGCGTCAAGCGGAACGTGGCTGGCGCCGAGCGGAGTCGCATGGCCGCAATTGCTGCTGGTGATGTGTGTCGTCACCATGACGCTCGGCAATCTCGCGGCGCTGCAGCAGGAGAATATGAAGCGGATGCTCGCCTATTCCAGTATCGCTCAAGCGGGCTACGCCTTGATGGGGTTCGTGCTGCTGTCGAACGACGGCCTCGAAGCGATGCTGGTATATCTATTTGCGTACTATGTAATGGACGCAGGCGCCTTCCTGGTCGTGATGATCGTGGCGAACATGACCGGCCGCGAAGATATCGAGGCCTACAAAGGACTGGCATGGCGCGGCGGAGCAGTGCCGGCCATCGCGCTCGGCATCTTCCTGCTGTCGCTGACCGGAATACCAGCGACTATCGGGTTCATCGGCAAGTTCTATGTCTTTGCCGCGGCGATTCGGGAGCAATTCTATATTCTTGCCGTAATCGGAATCCTCAATTCAGTAGTCTCACTCTATTACTACATGCGCCCGGTCAAAGAGATGTTTCTGGAGCAGCCCACCGGTGAGAGCACACCGGTGACGGCAGAGTATTGGAACTACGGCCTGATGGGAGCGCTGGCAGTTGCGACAATCTTCCTGGGGCTCTATCCACCGCCGATAATAGCGTTCGCGTCGCGCTCAATGCATTTTTTCCTGGGCCCATCCTAGCGCTTTCGTCGAGCTGAATGGGTCGAGCGTTCCCGCACTGACTTAAGCGTGCCCTCTACCGCGAGAGGGCCAATCGACCTAAGCAGCTTGACAGGGTAGACAGACCGGAAGCCGGAGTATACCTTTTGAAGAACGCCAGCTTCGCGGGAGCAAGTGCGATGCCGCAAGTCCGATCGTCACGACACGAACCATCGTCAGGCGCATTGATGAAGGAGTTGTTGACGTGGATAGCCGTACGGCCGCGCACATACGGAGAGACCATGCAGGCGTGGCGAACCTCCTGCCCGCGCATGCCGGTCTGGGAAGACGCAGTCGGCGGTGGCCTCATTCACGTGATGCATACCGAGGGCGTCGACATGAACCAGTCCATGGTGAAACTCACCGCATCAGGCCGAGCCTTTCTCGAGACCCTGACCTGAGCCAAGCTCTTTATTATCCGTCAGAGTCGCCGGTTTAGCGGCTACGGTTGATCCCGGTGACCCAGGCCGCCCGGACTGCGACCGGAGATCCCGGCCGCTGAAATTGAATTCCGCGGATTGCCACCCAGCTGTCGTCCGACACAGGAAGAATCGAAATTCGAAGGTACCACGCCTGCTTGACAGCTCTTCGCCGAGTGAACTAGACAGCGGGAAGTACGGCGAGGCCGGTTCGAGCCAGAACCCAGACGAACAACGAGGAGCAAAATGGCAACGCGATTAACTTCTGCCGAAGTCAAAGGGCTGTTCGATAAACTAAGCAATTGGGGGAGATGGGGCAAACAAGACGAGCGCGGCGCACTGAATTTCATCACCGAGCAGAAGCGGATTGCCGCCGCTCGTTTGGTGCAAAGGGGCGAAGTAGTCTCAATGTCGCTTCCGCTCGCCACCGCGCCGGCCACTGACAACCCCAATCCAGTCACGCATTTGATGATTCAGACCGGTGTCGATGCTTCGCGCAGTTCTCTGGCTGGCGTAGCAGACTATTTTGCGATCTCGTTTCATGGCTTCTCCACTACCCACATCGACGCCCTCTGCCATGTGTTTTGGCAGGGTAAGATGTATAACGGGTTTGACGCTGCTGAGGTCGGCTCGCAAGGAGCGAAGAAGTGCGCGATCGATGTTGCCAGCCAGGGCATTTCCAGCCGCGGCGTGTTGCTCGATGTTCCGAAAGTAAGAAAGGTCGAATGGCTCGAGCCCGGTGATCACATTCTGCCCTCGGATTTGGATGCGGCCGAAAAAGATCATAGTGTCAGTGTCGAGGAAGGCGATGTGTTGCTGGTCAGGACCGGGCGCGCCAAGCGTCGGAGCGCGAAGCGTGGCTGGGAACCACCCCAGGCTGGCGGATTGCTTTCGATGCCGGGTTTGGATGCCTCATGCTTGCCCTGGCTCCACGAGCGAAAGGTTGCAGTCCTCGGCTGCGATGGCGTGAGCGACGTCTTCCCCAGCGGCTATGATGACATACTCTTACCAATACACATTGGGACTCTAGTCGTAATGGGAATACACCTTATCGACAACGCTGACCTTGAAGCGCTCGCTTCAGCCTGCGGGCGTCTCGGCCGCTACGAGTTTCAATTTGCCATGGGGCCGCTGGTTTTAAAGCGGGGAACCGGCTCTCCGGTCAACCCGTTCGCAATCTTTTAATGATACTGAGACACAAGGAGGATTCGTTTTATGGCAAGCAAAAGCAATGAAGCCTTAATCCAGGAAGTAGTTGATCGCGAGGCGATTCGTACTTTGCCGGTGCGTTATTGCCACTGTGTATGGCAAAAGGACCCGGACAGTTGGGCGAATCTTTTTACCATTGATGGCGAGATATCGGCTACGGACCCTTCTCTGCCGCGTGCCCAAGGACGCGAAGCGTTGCGCAAAATGATAGCCAGCGGCCTCGACACCGCACAGCCACGACCTTTTATTCATAATCATGTCGTCGAATTGCTCGGCCCCGATCGCGCCAAGGGAACCTGCTATGTGGAGGTACGATTACTGCGGGATGGCAAGAAGCATTACATGGCAGGCTGGTACGATGATGAGTATGCCAAAGTAGAGGGAGAGTGGAAGTTCAAGTCGCGCCGGATTAATATCGACTCGATGGGCCCCGCTGAGTAGGCCAGAGCCTCCCAGCCAATAGTCTGCCGTGAGGAGCCGAGCGGCAAGGGATGGGCACGCGGGAGCGCTTGCTCGCGCACCATCAAAAGGTCTTACCTTCACTGTAGGGAATAGCAATGAGTGTACAGGAAATAGAATCTCTTGCGCAGCAGTTCGTTGATGCTTTCAACAAAAAGGACCTCAAGAAAGGACTGGACATGCTCTCCGACGACCTTGAGGTCTTCGATCATGTGCCCTACCGATTCGACAACAAGGAACAATTTGCCCAATTTATGAGCGGAGCGATCGAAAGCATTTCGTCGATGCACTTCGGCTTCAGGCAGCCGTCCTGTCGCGTCTTCAACGACGACGTCGGCATCGTCAATGCTTATGACACGTTCACTGGCGTGACCAAGGATGGCAAGGTGCAGACGATTCACGGGCGCACCACGCTGGTTTTCGTCAAGCAGAAGGGGCAATGGAAGATTGTCAGCGCGCACTTCTCGCCGTTGCCCCATGCGGCTTAGCAGATCGCCCGACGCTTGATACGATTGCCAGGCTTTTGTGAGCCGACAGGATTTTCAGGCTGTCGTACTACGCCGGAAGCCTGGCACGATCGTTTGGCGCCTCATAATCGACCGGCGTACCTTTCGGAATAATCCCGGTCGAGTTGAGGCGCCGGATCGACCAATAACCGGCTACATACTGGCGCGGTTTCACGGTCTGAGCAACGCCGGGAACGCTATAAAGTTCTCGCATATAGTTCGAGAGATTTGGGTAATCGGCAATCCGCTTCTTGTTGCATTTGAACAAGGAGAAATATGCTACATCGAAGCGGACTAGAGTCGGGAACAGCCGCCAGTCGGCCTCCGTGATCTGCCGCCCAACCAGGTAACGCTGACTCGACAAGCGCGCTTCGAGTTCATCGAGCGTCGCGAACAGAGAGTCATACGCGGTTTCGTATGCCGCTTGGGAGCGGGCGAAACCGCATCTATATACGCCGTTATTGACATTGGTGTACACGAGTTGGTTGATGCGGTCGATCTCAGAACGCAGAGGCGCCGGATATAAATCAGGCTCGTCGCCGGCGATGCCTCGGAATTCGCTATTGAGCATGCGGATAATCTCGGAGGACTCGTTGTTGACAATTCGCCGCGTCTTCTTATCCCAGAGCGTGGGCACGGTGACTTTCCCGGTGTAATGCGGATCGCTAGTAGTGTATGCCTGGTGGAGATGACGAAAGCCGTTGACCGTATCAGGCACGCATTCCGGAAAACGCGTGTCGCTCTCGAACATCCATCCCTGCTCGTGAATACTCGGGAGCGCACAAGTTAAGGTGATAGTGTCTTCCAGGTTCTTGAGCGTGCGAATAATCAGGGTGCGGTGAGCCCACGGACAATTGTACGCCACATAGAGATGATAGCGTCCGGGTTCGGCCTTGAATTCCGACGAGCCATCAGCCGTGATCCAATTGCGAAAACGGCTGTCGGAGCGCTGGAAGGCGCCTGCCGTATCGGTTTCGCTGGCCAGTTCCTCGTGAGTCCAACGGCCGTCGACGAGCATTCCCATCGCCTACTCTCCTTTCTGCCGACCGCGATATTAGCGCATCATCGCCGAAAGCGAGCTTCTCTGTACAGGTAAACCTGACCCGGGTGCGGTCAGGAGCGTCGCACTCTTCGGTTGAGCGTATCCGAAGTTGAGCAGCTCTACGCGCGCCAGCTCGCGGCCAAATAGCCCGCTTTGCTCGACCAACGTTTTTACCAGGCCGATATGAGGTGCGTACCAGTCAAGGTATTTGAGCCTGAGTGGCGGATTACTTTCAGAAGAATTGCTCTGATACAACGCCGAGGTTTCGATTCGGATGCAGCCGGAAAAATGGCCGGCCGGAACCTCGACGATCCTGGTGTCCAAGAAGGTGCGATGCGTTTGAACAACATGAAATATATCGGGCTGCTGCTCGAACAGTACGAGCGAATTGGACCAGGTTAAATCCGGCTTAAGCAGTTGCGGCAAGAATGCTCTCTCGGCCAACGCGACCTGCGAGGTTTTGTTGATTCTGGATTGTCGGGTGAGGTAACCGCCCTCGGGAAAGTAGATAAGCGTCGAATTGAATGTGCCAGTTGGTCCCGAATATTCCGATTCCACTTCATCAGCACTCTCGCCCGAGTCGGCCCGCCTTCCTGCGAGTACGCGGTCTGTAAACACGGCAGCGGTGCCGCGGCCTTTGTCGACAACCCTGTAGGTCCAGCTCAAACCTGGACGCAGGGGGAAGAACACACCTGCAAGGGCGGGGTCGAACGACTTCCTTTGGCAGCCCGACAGTTGGATGGCTGCAAAACCCAGTACGGGCAGAAACAACATCTTGCCTCTCATCGCTTTTACCTTCTTTTGTAATAAGGGCTAGCCACGCCGCGGGTTGTCGGTTCGTTTGTGCCCCCGCATTTCAAAAATGCGACGCGTTTCGCCCTTCGCGAACTATCACGCATGGAATCTTGGGGGCGTCATCTTCTGCCGTGGCAGCAGCAGCATCTATGCCATTTCGCTGTCATCGGCCGCGATCATATGGGCGCGCTGCTACCGGCCGAAAACTGACTACGTAGTGTGTGAACCAGGCGCGTGGCGTACTTTGCCAATCGGCCGGACCTGGCTGCTTCAAAGCGAAGCATCTGGCTATCCGGGAGAATTTCGCGACTGGCGAGAAAGAATTTCGAATTCCTCGGCTGGACCATCAACGAGAACAGCCGATTGATGAGTATGCTTCCCAGCAACGGATCGCTGATTCCGCATTGAGACGGTAGTAGGCCGTACTCACTTCAGGCAGGCGCTGCGCAGATCGGACCCACAGCGCGCGTTGATCGCGTGATCCCTGAACGCGGGCTCCTTCTGGAACGCCACCATCGGGTCGTCGGAACACAACGGCAGGCGGGTTCTTTTGCTCGGCGACTACTAGGCCGCGAACCTCAGACGGAGCTTTTTTGGTCCGCGCACAATCAGAGAGCGCACTCGTTCCACTCGCTCAATGTCTCCCGTGAAGGGCGGACATGAGTAGAGGAATTCCTCCAGCGCCACTTTCGCCTCCAGCCGTGCCAAGCCGGCTCCCAGGCAGAAATGGGTGCCGAAGCCGAATGCGAGGTGCTCACTGGCATCGCGCCGGATATCGAAACGATCCGGCTCAGGGAACTTGGCTTCATCTCGATTCGCCGAGCCAAGCAAGACGAACGCTGTTGCATCGGCGGGGATTGTTGTGCCACCGAGCTCTAGTTCCTTCGTGGTACGCCGAAAGACTATTTGAACTGGTGAGTCGTAGCGCAGCACCTCTTCAATAAGCTGCGGAACCAGTGAACGATCGCGTCGAATCGTCGCCAGGGCATCGGGCTGCGCCAGCAGCGCGAGTACCGTGTTGCCCAGCAGATTCATCGTCGTCTCGTTCCCGGCCAGCAAGAGTAACAATGCCATCGCCAGGACCTCATCGGAGGTCAGCACCTGGCGGTCTTCTTCGGCTTGAACCAACGCGGTGAGCAAGTCGTTGCGTGGTGCCTTGCGCCGTTGAGCGATCGCGTCCTGGAAATAGGCGCGCATCTCGGCATTAGTCTGCCGAATCGCCGCTCGCTCCGTTTCCGCGCCCGGGCGGCTGGTCCCGCGCACGACGTTGTCCGACCATCGCCTGAAGTCGGCTCGATGGTTTGGTTCAACGCCCAACATTTCGGCGATCACGATGACCGGCAGCGTACTTGAAAATTCTCGCACGAAGTCGAATTCGCCGTCCGCCTGTACGGCGCGAGCAACTCCTCGGCGATAGCACGGATGCGCGGCTCCAGCAGACTTACGGTGCGCGGGGTGAACGCCTTACTTACCAGTTTGCGCAGGCGACTGTGATCCGGCGGATCGGTCTCGATCATCCACGGCACTTCCGGCACCGGGTTCAAGTCGCCAATTGATTGGCCGAGCCACTTCGCCGATGAGAAAAGTTGAGGGTTCCTGATCGCAAAATCGACATCCTGGTAGCGGCTGATCGCCCAGACACGCAACGGTTCCAGCCACATGACCGGGCGATGCCGGCGCAAGAAGGTGTAAAAAGGAAAGGGATTTTCCTGGGCCTCGGGTGAGAGCGGATTGTAATCCACAGAATTTCTTCCTCCGCTTTTTGCAAACGCGCGGCGGCGGCCGCGGCCGGGGCTTGCAGTTAGTCAGTCAACCGTTAACGAAGCGCTTAGCGGCCTGCCGCGGCCAGCGAAATCTGCTCGCCTGCGATTGTGCGATGCGGATTGAAGTGCGGCAGCACGTGTTTGCCGATGAGCCGCAGCGACTTCATGATCATCTGGTGCGGAATACGGCCGGACTGCTTGAAAAAGATGACCTGGCTCACTCCTGCCCGCTGGAACTGCTCGAGCTTGTTGACGACGTAATCGGGGTCGCCGACGACAATCATGTCGTGATCTTTGAGCTGTGCGTCGGTCGCATCCGCCGGGTTGTGTTCCATCGCGAACAGGTTGCGCAGGTATTCGTAGGAGTAGAGTTGGTTCTTGACCATCAAGGGCTCAAACAGCTTGGCCACGTTCTGGAAGAACCAGCGAGCGCCGGCCAACCCGACCGCCTCATCTTCCTTGTTCTCGCACACGGTGCAGATTGCCACCGCCGAGAAATCCTCGTTGGGAATCTTCGGCACCAGGTCTGAGCGATGGGCGCAGGCTTTGCGATGCGCCTCCATCGACTTCTGCACCTGCTCCCAATTGAAGTTGAAGCTCAGCACGCCCAGACCGCGGTCTCCCGCCATTTCGTAGCTTTCGGGCGCAGTACACGCCATCCACATCGGCGGATGCGGCTTCTGAATCGGCTTCGGCACCACGCGCCGCGGTGGTACTTTGATCAGCTTGCCGTCGTATTCGAGGATTTCTTCCGTCCAGGCTTTGACGATGATGTCGAGTGCTTCGCGGACCTCGGCGCGGGTCCGTTCATAATCGACGCCGAAGCCGTCGAGTTCCTGGGCCGTGGTCGAGCGTCCGGTACCCAGTTCCATCCGGCCATTGCTCATGATATCGAGCACCGCGGCCTGCTCGGCCACCTTAATCGGGTGATTGAAGTTGAATGGCAACAGGCGCACACCATGGGCGATGCGGATATTCTTCGTCCGCTGGCTGACGGCGCCGTAAAAGACCTCGGGCGCCGGGCTATGCGAATATTCTTCGAGGAAGTGGTGCTCGACTTCCCACACGTAGTCCAGGCCGAGGCGGTCTGCCAATTCGATCTGCGCCAACGCTTCCCAGTAGGTGTTGTATTCGCTGAGCGCGTGCCACGGCCGTGGCGTCTCCATCTCATATAGCAGGCCAAATTTCATTTTTTTCACCACCTATTTTGGATCGTACGCCCCGGACTCGTTTCCCTTCGGCTGCGCACAAGAGCTCCGCTCACCGCCCCGTCCGCATCCGACCTTGCTCGCGGCATGGCCGCTGTGGAGCCTGCCCCGTTGATGGTCGCGGCTCCCTTGCGCAGCCGGGATGATCGCTACTCGCAGGGAGGACTACGGTTTCAGCGATTATCCGCACGAATGTTAATTGGGTTAACAGTTTTCCTTGGCCAGTATTTATCTTGAAAATGATTTAGCTGTCAAGTAAAACCATCAACATGAGAAGGCAGCGTTAGTGGAAGACGCGCTGAACGTCGCGGCGGCCGGCGCTAAAAGTTCGACTCTGGCAGGGCGTTACGCTGCAGACCTGCTCGAACTCTTTTACCCGGTTCATTACCGCAGCAACATTGCCGTCGAAGATGCGATGCGCGGCGAACTGAACCGCAAACAGGCCGCCATCCTGTGGCTGATTCGCTCCGCCGGGCAGCACCGAGGCAGGTCTATGCGCCGCAAAGAGATCGTTCTACGGCTGCAGGATTGGTTTGATGTCAGCAGCCCAGCCGTCACCCAAGCGTTGCGCCGGATGGCGCGTCCGCCGTTGGGTCTCATTCGGTTGGTCGAAGATGCGGATTCGGCGCGCGAGAAGCGGGTAATTCTGACTCCGAAGGGTGAAGAATCTGTCAGGACGATGATTGAACGCGGGCGCGCCTTTGTACGACGCTTAATGGCGCAGCTTCCCGAAGATCGGGTCAGCCGCGGAATCGACTTCCTTCGCGCCGCCGTCGCCGCGGTTGAGCGCATGCATTCAAATGGTCATCGGCGATAAGCCTGGCGCCTAATCATTTGCGAACATCTTTTCGGCCAGAAGCAGCATCGGCCGGGCGACTGCCTAAAATTTGCCGACAGTCGCAATTTGCTTTCACCTGGACACCGTTCGATGGTAAGCATCGGTCATCTGCCAGCATTCGCAGTGGGCATTATGCTAAGTAACGCCTAAAATCAAAGAACTTTGAGCTGAGACACGATCCATCTCACCAAGTCGCTACAGCCGCATTTACAGCCGTAGGTGCCCGCGTCGTACTACCCAAAAACAACGTTTGTGCGCCGCCAAAAGGCACGCTCATCAACATATAGGTCATGTCGTTCCAAATTATTTCGCGATCGTCAATCACTCATCCCTACCGAGCGGTAGAAGACCCTATAACCCTCTAAACCCCTTCCTGTACAATTCGCGTTTTCTCGCCGCCTCGTCCCCTGCTGCGCCAACCCCGCCGGCACCTGTTTTTAAATAGCCTTCTAGCCGACTCCCATGCCCGCGTTATCGCTGGCCGCAATAACCCCGAGCAAATTCGCCGTGTGCTGCCGTTCGGCTGTCGACGCGTTATGCTAGAAACGCGATGGCAAACGCGACTGAGAAAGCTTGGCTGAAGCCTTATCGCTTCACGCCTGGCAACAGCGGCGGCGGCCGGCGTTCCGACCGCGACCTCGTGAAGGTCGTATTGCGGGAAACCCGCAATGGACGTGAGCTTGGCGAGATGTTGCTACGAATCGCTCGGACGGCGCCTCGTATGAGAGATCGGGTTGAGGCCATCCGCGAGCTGCTTAATCGCCTTTACGGCCGGGCGCCTGAATATGTGCAGGTTGAGGGCATGAACAGCGACCGTTTCACGCTGGCTGAGCTGGAGCGGGCGCGGGCCGAGATCGCTGGCGACAACTAGGCGCAGAAAGTCCGTTCAGCGCTCAGTCCCGATCTGCTATGATGAAATTCATTCGGTGTCCCAAGGAGTTTCGTCATGGCGGGAGCACCAGCAAGAGCGGTCCCGATTGTCGAAAAGCGCTTAGTTGCGCGGCGGCCCCGCGACCGTGAGCACCTCATCCAAGCCGAAATTGACCAGCTGATCGACGCGGCGCGATCCACGCGTTGGGCGTGCGCGACTCGACACTGCTGCTGATGATGTTCAGCCATGGTCTGCGGGTGCGCGAGGTGACCGAGTTGAGGTGGAAACAGCTTGAGGTCGATAACCGGGTGTTGCACGTGGTGCGGAAGAAGAACGGCCGAGGTGGCGATCACCGGCTGAGCGGCTGCGAGGTGCGCGCCTTGCGCAAGCTCCGGCGGCGCGAGCTGCACGGCCCCGAAGACTTTGTGTTCTGCTCGGAGCGTGGTGCGGCGCTGACGCCCCGTGGCGTGCAGCAGATCGTGGATCGGGTTGCGAAGCGCGCCGGCCTCGCGAGCCTGAACATTCACGCCCACATGTTCCGGCATTCGACCGGATATTATCTGAGCGACTGTGGCGCCGACCTCCGGGTGATCCAGGACTTCCTGGGCCATCGCGAGATCCGCCACACGATGAGGTACGTGGCGCTCTCGCCGCGACGGTTCGATGGATTGTGGGATGATTGAGTAACGCTTTCTAAAACGGGGGGAAGCATGGCGGTCGACTACAAGCGGCTGGCAGTCGCGTTGCCAGATCCGGTCCGGTTCGGTCGGGAAATCCTGAGGCACAATTACTGGTCGGGCCAGGAGGAGATCCTCCGGTCAGCGACCACCTACCCACGAACGCTGGTGCTCTCCGCGAACAGCATCGGCAAAACCTTCGTCGCGGCCGATTTGGTGCTCTGGTTCATCACCAGGTGGCCGCAATCGATCGCACTCACGACCGCGCCCGGTGAGCGGCAGGTGGCCTCGCTGCTCTGGAAGCAGATCGCGGCGACCATCGCCCAGCCTGACATCGGCTTCACGTACCCTTCGCCCCAAGTATCCAGGCTTGTGTTGGGTCCGAACAATTGGGCGATGGGTTTCTCGGCCGGCGACGAGGAGGTCAAATGGGGTGGCTTCCACGCCCCCCATGTTTTGATCATCGGTGACGAGGCGACGGGGCTTTCGGAGGAATTCTTCAGCGGGCTTACCGGCATCATGGCCGGCGGCAACGTCACCGTCGTCCTGCTGGCGAACCCGATCGGCGGGCCCGCAGGCCCGATCTACGATTTCGCAACGACGCAGCGCGCCGGTTGGCACGTCATCAAGCTGTCAGCATTCGACTCCCCGAACCTGCGAGGGCCGCATCCGCTGACGCTGGAGGACCTCGAGGCGCTGCCGGCGGGGCTCCAGGAGAGCGACCGCCCCGACCTCTTCGACTACTGCCCGTTCCCTCAATTAACGCGGCGATACTGGTGCTACCAGATGCTGAAGGATCATGGCTGCGATTCGCCGTTGTTCCGGCCGCGCGTGCTGGCAGAGTTCGCCTCGGCCGACCAGTCGAGCATCATCGATCTTGAATGGTGTGAGACGGTCAACAGGCGCCCGCTGCCAGTCGTCAGGAGCGGCCGGATGATAGCGGGAATCGATGTTGCCGGCAGCACCGGCGGCGACGAAACGGTTGTGGCGCTGCGCGACGACGGCGAGCTGGTGCTGCTGAAGGGCTGGCGCCAATCGGATCCGCGCGGCCACATCGTCAAGGAACTCATGCCGTACCGCGATCATCTGGAGGCGGTGCGGGTCGACGTCATCGGCATCGGGTATCATCTGGCAACCCACTTGAGCGACTGCGGTTTCAGTGTCGAGCCGGTGAACGTCTCTCACGCGGCGGCCAATCGGGACCGCTTCGCGTCGAAGCGCGCCGAGATCGCGTGGGCGCTGCGCGAGCGGCTGAAGGCGGGCGATTTCTTCGGGCGGCTGGACGACCTGACGATCGGGCAGCTGTGCTCGCTGCGCTGGTGGCCGGACGGCCGTGGGCGCATCGTCCTCGAGTCCAAGGAGGAAGCACGCAAACGAGGGATCCGGAGCCCCGACAGGTTTGATGCGATCGCGTTGGCGTACATGACGGGTTCGGGGCCGCGCGAGCTTTACGAATATTACCGCCGAGGGCAAACTGGGCAGGCTCATGTGCTGGTGATCGACAGGATGAAGCCGGCCGAGCCGGTACAGGAGACCGCGAATGAGATTCTGGCGTCGACCAGCCGAGCTCAGGTGGAGCAGCTGGCGAAGGCGGGAGCGCTGCCCGATGCGGCGCTCAGCCGGTTTCGCAGAGCACCCATGCGCCCGCCGGGAGCCAGTCCAGAGCCGCCGAGCGGGAATCCGGTGATTGATGCTTATTTGAGAAGCCGGGCGAAGTATGGGCTGGATTGAAGGGCAGGCCAGCCGCGACGGACACCAGCCGGTTACCGATCAATGCGAACACCGGCACTTAGCGACGTCTAGCCCAACGAATCTAAACCCAAGGCGCAAATCATTTCCTAACTCGGTCCCCTATTGTGGCAGATCTGCCCGCGACGAAAAATCGCTCAGCAGCGCCCGCGTCGCTGGCCAATGCCTCTTTCGGCAAAGGGTTGGCAGCGCTGGCCTAAGGTTATTGCGTACTGTCATCGAGACGCCCCGACAACGCCGACCCCTCACGTTGTATCAAACCAACGGTGTACGCGTGGATGTTAACGGAAAATCGCTCCTGCGGTGTATGGTTTTGATGAGCCGCTGGAAAATTATCTTCAGGCGAGCGCCGGATTCTCACCGCCCCGGCCCAATAGGCGGAGCGCAGAAGCAAGGTACGGGACGCGGTCTTGACCGGGTATGCGGCAAATTGCGGAGGCTTCAACAATTAGCTGCGGCTCTGCGAACGCGAGGCCTGATTCACGGCGACGCAGTGACGCTCACTATCAGCGATGCCGGAATTCGAACACTCGATTCCTGTGACCCGCTGGCGGCAGGCTCGGCATTGATCGACTACTGGCGGGGGCGATTGGGAAACGCCGAGTTATTGATTCTAGAAACGCTAGCCGCGGCTTATCCAGATGCTCTGACCCAAGAGGAACTGGCGGCCAGGGCCCATTACCAGCTAAATGGGGGCGGTTTCAACAACGACCTTGGGCCGGCTGAGGACTCTTGAGCTGGTCGAAGGGCGCGGCGAGATCAGAGCCAGCCACAATCTCTTCGATGCGAAGTAATGGCTTCTTCGCGTTCTGACTTTAATAGAAATCGCCTGCAACTAGTCGCGCTTTGCCGGAACACTCGGCATTGCGTGTGAGACAGTCTTTAAAGGATTTGGAGATGAGCTTTACGATGCTGCTGCTCGGACCGGACGTCGACCCATCCTGGCCGCCGAAAATCATGCAAGCAGTTCCTGGTGTCGTCGCCAAGGCGTTCACCAACGCTTACGATGCTGCTGCCGACCTCGAAACCGCCGAGGCCGCTTACGGTACCGTGCCGCCGGAGCTGTTCGCACTCGCGAAGAATTTGCGCTGGATCTGCGCGGCGCGCGCCGGGCTTGGCGGCGCGTGGTTCTACAACGCGCTGGTCAAGAGCGATGTCGTCGTCACCAACATGCGGGGCAGCTACAACGAGCACCTGGCCGCCCACGCCGTCGCCTTCCTGCTCGCCTTTGCCCGTCGATTCGATCATTACCTGCCGCAGAAGCGTTGGCAGCGCGGCCCCCAGATCATCGATCTGCCGTCACAGACAGTACTGATCGTCGGGGGTGCTGGCGGCGAGGCCAGCAAGCTGTGCGCCGCATTGGGCATGCGGGTCATGGGCATCGACCCGCGCGTGACCCAAGCGCCGCCCGGTATGACCGAGCTGGCTGGCCCGAAAGGCTAGAGTCTTGGAGTTGCCCCTGTGAAACAGGACACGGGTGGCGGGTTGAATAAGGCCCGATAGGTAATGCGGGTAGCCTTCGCGCCGACTGCCGTCAAGGGTGCGCGCGCTGCGCGCGCCGGCTGACGTCG
>Ga0306920_100000241_pt1 | contig 63868 bp, 55 predicted proteins | sample flu12Cox44000170_FD_204666 | JGI IMG/M metagenome (GOLD analysis project Ga0306920, IMG submission 204666) | Lab enrichment of tropical soil microbial communities from Luquillo Experimental Forest, Puerto Rico - flux4day.12C.oxic.44.000.170 (v2)... | ecosystem: Environmental > Terrestrial >...
TTCGCTCGAGGTGGATTCCTGTTCGGGACGTCCGGGTTCCCGTTAGGCACGTTCCGGGCGGCAACCCGAGTTACGACAAATCATTATAGCGCTAAATTGAGATGGCGCTAGCTCGGCTTGAGTGCTGGTCCTGGCCTCGCCAAGTGGGCCGGGCTCCGGCCGCCGCCGGTTGTCTCCTTGGAGAGGGAGGCGTGATTGCCGGAGGTCGGTACCTAGGAGCGACGGGGCCCGTTGGGCTCCAACTCGATAAGCGCAGGAGGTATGGCGTGCAGCTCAGACATCGGATCGGCCGTCGTGTGCGGCTCGTTGCCGGCGCGGCACTCGTGGGGCCGGTGGTGCTCGCGGGCACGCGCGTTGGCGTGGATATCGTCGCCAGGGCGGCCGGGATCCCGACCAACGCTCAGGGCATCGGCGGGTTCGTCAACGGCGCGAAGGCATTGGTCAACCCGGCGTTGGTGATGGTCGCGGCGGTGGCGCCGCTGGCGCTGATCGCCGGTGGACTGGTGTTGCTGTTCGGCGGTCGGCGCGGGATGCAGATCATCGGCACCAGCCTCGGCGTGCTGCTGCTGTTGGGCAGCGTCACGGCATTGATCGATTGACACCAGCGGTCCCCGGATGCGGCCGACCGACCTGAGGCGAGAGGATGGCTCCACCACGGGCGCAGCCACCGGGCCCGTCGCGCCCGCCACTACGTCGCGAACCCGCCGAAGGCTGCTGGCCGCCGGCGCGCTCGTCATGGTCGTGGTGCTGCTGACGGCTGCCGCGTCCCCCTCGCCGGCGCAAGCCGTTGCGATCGGGCCGATCGGTCTGAGCCCGATCAGCGGACTTGGCGGACTCCTGGGCGGTGTGACGGGCGGGATCGCCAAGGTGGCGGTCGGCGGGTTCGACGCGATCCTCAAGGCGCTGTTCGCGCCAATCGCCAAGTTCATCACGACGCAACTGATCGGGTGGCTGGTCGCGGTTCCGAACCTCACGCAAGGGAACGTGGCGCAGCTGGAGCAGACGGTGGAGGCGATGGGCGGCGGACTGCTCGGGGCGGTCGCGACGATCTCCACGATCCGCTATTGGGCGGCCGGCTTCGCCGGCGGTGGCGACTCGGGGTTCGCCGCGCTGGAGGGGCTGACGCGGACGGTCGCGGCGGCCCTGTTCCTCGCGGTCTGGCCGTGGCTGTTCGACACGGCGGTGAGCCTGACGAACCTGTTCACCAGTTCGCTACTGGGGTCCGAAGCCGTCGTTCATAGCGTGTCGCATCTGCTTGCGGCCGGGCTCGGCGCGGGCATCGGGCTCAACCTCACATCGGTCGGCCTGTTCCTGGACATCGCGATCGCCGTCGCGGCGAGCCTGCTGTTTCTCGGCCTGCTGTTGCTGAAGATCGTGGTGAGCATCTCCACGATCCTGGTGTTCGTCGGGATGCCGCTAACGGTGGTGGTGTGGCCGGTGGTGCCGTGGATCGCTCGCATGGCAATGCGGGCGTTCGCCGTCTGCCTGCTCGTGCCGGTCGTGTGGGCGCTGTGCTTCGCGGGCGCGGCGGCGGTGAGCTTGAACGCGATCAGCTTCAACGCCGGCGCGGTAATGAACACGCTTCTGCAGCCGCTGGTCGCGATCGTTTTGCTGTGGGTGACGCTGAAGCTGCCGGTGCACCTCGCGCGCGTGGCGATGCTGGGCGCCGCGCCGCTCGGCGGTGGGTTTGCCTCCCGCGCGGTCAGCTACGCCGCCGGCTCCCAGGTCCGCGACACCGTTCGGGGGCATCTCCCGGGCTGGGCGGGCGGCCAATCGACCCAGGCCGGCGACCAGCCTGCGCAGACGGAGAGCCGCACGGCCGGAAGGCTCCGCCAGGCCGCGACGCTGGCGGGCGCGGCCGCCACCGGCGGGACGCTCGGGGCGACCGCGAGCACCGGAGCTGCGAGCGCAACCGTGACCGGCGGATCGTCCGCGGCCTCCAGCAGCGCCGCCGGCGGTGGCCGCGCCTACACGCCGCCGCCGAGCGCGCAGGCCAACGCCGCCGGACAGCCTCTGCAGAACGGGCTGCAGACCCCGAGCTTCGCCGGCCGCGAGCAGGACTTCGCCAATGAGAAGTTCGAGGCGGAGTACCGCGCGCGGTCCAGCCCGGTGTCGGCCGAGCAGGCCAGGGCCGCGCTGGCAGCGCTGCCCGCCGACACCCAGCGCGGTGTGGGGCAGCTCGTGTCCGACCACGGGGCGGGTGCCCGGGAGCATCTCGCCTACCAGGCGATGGGCGACTGGTCCCCGCCGGAGCGCGAGGCGCTGCGGACGCTCGCCGCCGTCAGCCCTGATGTCCGCGCCGAGGCCCTGAGCGACACGCCAGCGATCCGCGACCAGGCCAATCCGCCCCCCACCACCGGAGTGCCGGGCGACGGCGGCTCGGGCGAGCGCTCCAGGGGCGCCGTGGCCGATCCTCCCAGCACACAACCGAGCGAGCCTCGCTCGTCACCGGTCGACCCGTCGGAGCCAGCGGAGGGCGAGCGGTCCAGCAGGCCCGCCGCGCCGCCGCGCGATCCCGGGTCGAGGGGCGCGCTGGCGGACGGAGAGGAGGGCTGAGGGTTGCGTGCCGCTCCCGCTCATCTGGAGTCGAAGCTCCGGTTCTGGGATTTCAGCGTCGGCCAGATCGCGGCGGCGTTCGTCGGGATCATGCTCGGCGTCGCGTGGGCGAAGTTCGTCTCGCCGCTCCACGGCATGTGGGCGGCGATGAGCGGCGCATACATCGCTGCGCTGCCGGTGATCCCGGTGTTCGTCGCCAGCCAGACGGAGTTCGACCTCTGCGGCCTGGTTATCGGCGCGGTCCGGTGGCGGCGTCTCGAGGGTCGCTACCTCCCCGGCGCCGGTGAGACCGCGACCGGATACGTGCTCATGAGCGAACACGCCGACTCGGATCCAGTCGAGAGCGGCGAGGACGTCGAGGTCGAGCTCCAATCGCTCTGGGAGCGCGACCGACCGAGCGCGCCGGCACCTATGCGCGATCCGGAGCGTGAGGACAGCTCGCGCCTAGCCTCGATGAACAACGGCAACGGGACGCGATGATCGACGGCAGCACTGTCACGGGTCGTGGCCGCGAGCTGCCGCAGGCGGGGGACCTGCTTCCGATCGAGGCGATCGACCAGACCGGGCTGATCGTCACCAGCGAGGGCGCGTTCGTGCGGATCTTCAAGGTGACACCACCCAACCCGCTGCTCATGGCGGGGCAGGAGCAGGAGAAGACCGCGGCGGCATTTCAGCGGCTCGTCTCGCAGCTACGCGCCGAGGAATCGCTTCAGATCTACATCGACGCGCGGCCGGTGAACCTCACCCAGCTGCTCGCCGACTGCCGGCGGGAGGTGCAGGCGAGCGCCGGACGGGTGCCGGACCGAGCGGACGTCGATCCGACGGCGCTGGCGCAGTGGCGGCTGTATGCGGCGATGGAGGAGTCGCTGCGGCTCCATGCCGACCGACAGGCCGCCGTCCAGGTCTCCTGCTACGTCGTCGTGCCTTTCCTCCCGCGCCAGACTGTCGCGAGAGCCGCGCTGGCGTGGGCGCGGCGCCGGCGGCTGCCGACGGCCGGGTTGGAGCGGCCGGTGAGGGCGCACCGACGGGCGGTGCGCGAGCAGCTCGCCCATCTGGATGCGCTGCGCGCGGAGCTCGAGGCCGAGGGCATGCCCACTGAGCTGCTCGACGGGGAGCAGGTTGCCCGCCTGCTGTGGGCCAGGTTCAACCCCACCAGGGCCGACAACGCCCGCCGCACCAGCACCCGCAACGTCGAGGTCCTGGGAGAACTCGACGCCGCCACCGACCGCGACCTCGCGCGGCAGGCAGCGCTGCGCCTGCGGGAGCAGATCGCACAGTCGAGCCTCGACTTCCGGGCCTCGCACCAGCACGTGGTCGTCGACCGCGACGTCGAGCAGACCATCCTCGTCGCGAACACTGCGGGGCGCACGCACATGGGCTGGCTGCACGGGGCGATGCTGACCCGCCAGCCGTTCACGCTGAGCGTGTTCGTCCACGGGCTCGAGCGCCGCCGCGAGCGCCAGCGGCTGAAGCTCGCCTACCGGCGGCTGTTCACGATCAACCGGGGCGCCGAGCAGCGCGGCCGGGTCCCCGACTTCGACCGCTACGTCCAGGAGCGCGAGTACCAGGCGCTGCTCGGCGAGATGGCGGGCGGCGAGCAGTCCAGCCTGTTCCGGGTCTCGATCTACCAGACGCTGCGCACCCGCGGACCGGACCCGAACCTGGCGGCGCTCACCGAGGCGGTCGACTTCTGCGCGGAGTCGATCGAGTCGGCCAGCGACTGCAAGGTCGGCCGCGGCGAGTTCCGCCAGCACGAGCTGTGGGCCTCGAGCCTGCCGCTCGGACGCGACGTCTACGGCAGGGCGCGCAAGTACCCCACCGACAACACCGGCGACATGGTCCCGCTGGTCGGCACGAAGTGCGGCTCGCCGACGGGGATCCCGTTCGCGTTCGCCGACCCGGGCCGCACTGTGGAGCTGCTGAACCCGTACGACGAGGAGCACGCGAACCACACGATCGTGATCTCGGGCCGCTCGGGCTCAGGCAAGACGATGACCGCAAATACCTTGCTGTCTCGCTGCCTGGCCATGGGAGCACGCGCCTTCGTGATCGACCGCGCCGGCCACTACGAGACCCTGACGCGGCTGATCGACGGCGCGCAGCAGATCGAGATCGGCGCCGACGACTCCGCATACGCGCTGAACCCATGGGACGTGCCCGACCCGGCCAAGGTATCCCGGGAGAAGATCGCGTTCCTGCTCGCCCTGCACCAGGTGACGATGGGCGGCCTGGACGCCCGGCAGATCGGGATGATCGGCGCCGCGATCCGCGCCGTCTACGCCAAGGCGGCCGCGCTCCCCGGCACCACCCCGCGCGAATCGATGCTCCAGGAGGAGCTGCGGGCGCAGGCCAGGGAGGCGCAGGACGCCGACGCCGTCGAGGTCGCCGCGACGCTCCGCAACCTCGCCGATCGTCTCAGCGAGTACTGCGGCGAGGGCACCTACGCGCACCTGCTCGACCGCGAGACCACCGTCCCGCTCGAGGCCCGGCTCGTCGTGTTCGACACCCGCCGCTGCCCGGAGTCCGAGCTGCGGCTCGTGATGTTCCAGGTCATGGAGTACGTCACCACGACGGTCGAGCGGCACTGGCAGGCCCACAAGGCTGCCGCAGGCAAGCCAGGCGCGCCGCTGTTCCTCGGCCGCTCGATCATGCTGATCGACGAGGCGTGGCATCTGATCAGCCGCCCCGAGACCGGCGCATACGCCAACAACCTCGCCCGACGCGCCCGCCACCTCGGGCTGGTGCTGATCGTCATGTCCCAGCAGCTGTCCGACTTCGACACCGAGCACGGGGTGGCGCTGCTAGGCAACTCCTCCCAGCAGCTGCTGCTGGCGCAGAACCCCAAGGAGATCCCGTTCATCGCCGACACCGCGCAGCTCTCAGAGCGCGAAGCCGCCGAGCTGCAACGGCTCAAGACCGTGAACGGCCGTCACGCGCAGATGCTGTGGCTCAACGGCACCCGCGGTCACGGAAAGGTCGCGCTCAGGGTCGGTCCGACCGAGTACTGGGCCTACACCTCGGACCCGACCGAGGCGGCGATCAGAGAGGCCGAGATCGCGCGGCACGGCGGCAACGTGTGGGCCGCGATCACCGCCCTCGCCAAGCGCGGAACCCGCGCCCACCGCGACCAGCAACCCGAGCCGACGCCCACGGAATGAGACTCCGTGAACACATCGCCTCCGACCGTGTCGGCCCGCAGGCAGGGCGCCCGTCACGCATCACCGTGCTCGCCGAGGAACCACCGGCGGCGAGCAACCCAGGCCCCAACCACGACGTCGCCCGCGGGGCGGCGAGGGGCGTCGAGCGCGGAGCGCTGCTGGCGGTGTGCGGCCTGTGCGGCGGGGCCGGCACCAGCACCCTCGCCTATCTGGTGGCGCTCGCCGCGGCCCGGAGTCATCCCGGCTCGGTGCTCGTGGCCGACACCGGCGGTCCGACCGGCGGGCTCTCCTGCTACGCCGGCGTCGAGACGCCCCGGTCGCTGGCGGAGCTGTCGGAGGATGCGCTTGCCCGGCCGTCAACCGGACTGGTGATCGCAACGGGCCGCGACAGGGTGCTGGTCCTCGCGACCGGACCGCGGTTCACGCGCGCGTGCGCGTGCGCGCGCGAGGGGATCGAGCTGCTGCTCGATCAGGCCCGCGAGCGCTACACGCTGACCGTCATCGACTGCGGCACCCTTTCCCGCGACGCCGATCAGATTGCGCTGGCAAGCGCCTCGCACGTGGCCTGGGTCCTACCCGCGACCCTGAGCGCGATGCGCCGCGCTCACCGGGTGCTCGCTGCCGCCACCCCGCAGTTCTTCGATCAGGAGGTGCTCGTCGCCCGCCACGACGGACCCACTCGCAGGGCTCCGCTCAAGGACCTCAGGCGCATCGCCAACGATCGCGGCGCGACCCTGGTCCTCCTCCCCACCGTGCCCGACCTCGCGACCGGCGACGTCGCGGCCGCCCTCGAGACGGCCCAGGTCTCCCTCCAGGCGATTCAGGGGGCGCTGGCGCGATGAACGCGACCAGCCGCAACCACCGTCCCGCGCGGTCGGCGGCGATCACGACGGGGCGACGGGCGACACCCCAGCGAACCGCGCGGTTCCTGTCCGAACGATCCGGCCTCGCCCTGCTCACCGCAGCCGTCGGCGCGACCGCGACGGCGGGCACCCTCCTCGTCGCCGCCGCTGTTCGCGTCACGATCGCGGCCCCCGTCAGGGAACGGCTCGGCTACACGTTCCGCGGCCTTCCGGCGAGGCCCGACGTCGCCGTCGGGATCTTCGCCCACAACAGCCGAGTGATCATCGGAGTGTTCGGTCTGCTGCTCGTCGCTCAGATCGCCGCACGCGAGGCAGGAGGCCCAGGCCGCCCCCAGCGAGTCATGGTCACGGTCGGCGAGGTGATCATCGCCGGCGTCGTCTGCGCGAACGTGCTCTTCGTCGGGGCTGCCCTCGGCGCCTACGGCCCGCGGATGGTCGGAGCCGTGCTGCCGCACGGACCGATCGAGCTGACCGCCTACTCGCTGGCCCTCGGCCTCTACTTCCAGGGCCGGCGACGAGCCCTGCCGGCGGCCGCAATGGCCCGGGGCGCCGCGCTCAGCGTGGCGCTGCTCGCGGTCGCGGCCTTCCTCGAGACGTTCGTGACCGTATGAGGCCGCTGCGGGTCCTGTTGATATTCGTGATGATCGCGGGTGGTCTCGGGGCCGGCGCGCTGCTCATCGCCCACGAAGTCCGCACGCTGCACGGCTCCCCCCTCTTCCCCATCCCCGCCACCGGCCCGTCGCCGGCGTCCACCTCGCGCACACCGGGGCACCCGCGTCAGACGCGTCCGATCCCCGCGCGGACGTCGACAACACCCGACTCGGGGGCTCGCCGGCCAGCGGGGGACCCGGTAGCCCGCCGGCGCACGCAGCAGGACGCGAGCCTCCTCCATCCGGGTTGGCTGACGCTCCTGGTCGTGGTCGCGGCCGAGCTCGCCGCCGGCGTGCTGCTCGCCGCCGCGGTGCTCACCGCCCTGATCTTCCGGCGCGTGCGAATGCGCAGCCGGCGCGCATACGGGCTGTATGAGCTTCACCTCTCGATGCACGACCAGGCCAAGCAACAGGACCTCGAGGACATGGTCGAGGCGATCGCGAACATCGTCCGCGCGTTCCCAACCGATCGCGCCCGAAGCGGCCAGCCGTACGTCGCCCTCGAGCTGATCTGCGGCGAGGGCGAGCAGGGGATGGAGTGGTCGATCAACGTCCGCTGCGAGCCGTCCGCCGCCCAGGCGCTCGACGCCGCGATCAGCGCCGCCTACCCCGACGTGCGCCTCGGCCGCCGCCACGCCGAAGCACCGCTCCCCCGGCCGGGATCGCTGCAGGTGCCGGGGTGCGTCATGCGGTTTCGCAAGGAGCGCAGCTTCGTGTACCCGCTGCTCGCCGCCGGCGAGGAGCTCGCCTCGCCACCGCTCGAGCAGATCGCCCGGGCGCAGGTGGCACTCGAAGCACCGTCGATCGTCCGCTTCCAGCTCACCCCCACCCCCTCGTTCTTCGAGGAGTACGCCCGCCGACGGTACAGGCGCCACGAGAACAAACTCGTACGCCAGGAACGCTGGGGGCTCCCCGAGGGAGGGCTGTGGTCGACGCTCAACCGGGCCGAGATGCGCAACGCGCAGCGCACCCAGAACCGCAGCCTGTTCTGGCTCGAGACGGTCGTTGCCGCCGACACCATGCAGTCGTGTAAGACGGTCGCGGCCGCGGTGCAATCGCGGCGCGGCGAAAACCGGCTTCACCGTCGCTGGATGATCGTCCGCCAGAACCTGTATCGCCGGCGCTTCCCCCGCGCGCTCGGACCGCTTCTCCCCTACACCCGCAGCCTGGTCTCCGCCGCCGAGGTCGCGCACCTGCTCGCGTTGCCAACCGCGCGGATGAAGGGCGTTCCCGTCCGGCGCGTCACGCTGCCGCGGATCCCGGCGCCGCCCGAGGCGATGCGGGCATGTCGAGTGCGGCGTAGCACACCGCTGCGCACGAACAGCGGTCCCGGCCAGCCGGTCACCGGGCCCGCGCGTGTAGCTAACACGCAACTCCCGGTCGTGGACAGCGGGAGTCGTCGGTGAGCGACGGAGACCACACGCCCCGGCCGGAAGACCTGTTCCCGATGCTCCGAGCCGAGAACGCCGAGGTCGTCATCCACCCCGACGACCGCAAGTACGGCGCGCTGCTGATCGGCGGCCAAGGATGCGGGAAGACCTCGGCATTAGCCGTTTTCTACGCCAACGACGCGCTTAGCAGCGACGCGGCGCCGATCGTGATCGATCCCAAGAGCGAGCTCTCGCACATCTGTTTGAAGGTCACCCCGCCGGACTGCGAGAAGCGCGTCTGGTTCCTCGACCTCGGAAGGCCCGCGTTCGGGATGAACCCATTGCGACTCGCGGGAGACCGGCCGCTGCCGGTCGAGGCCGGCGCAGTCGCGGCGAACATCGTCGCGGCGCTGCTTGACATCAACGAGAACCAGATCTTCATGTCCAGCCGCCGCTACCTCTACCACGCGGTCATCGGCGCGATCGCACTCGGGCACCGTCAGCAGCGCCGCGCGAAGTTCGAGGACGTCTACAACCTCCTGCTGCCAACCAAGAAGGACTTCCGCGAGGCAGTCGCCGAAGCGTGCGCCGACCAGCCCGACCTCGATCCGACCGCCGAGTTCTACCGCTACGAGCTGCCGCAGGAGCTGAATCTCGCCGGCAGCGCTACCGCCCAGCGGCTGGACGCCCCGCGCAACAAGATCAGCCTGCTGCTGCAGGTGCCGTCGCTGCGCCGGTTCTTCAACCACCCGACGGACATTCCGTTGCGCGAGATCATCGAGGCCCGGGACATCCTGATCGTTGACGCGAACATGGGCCTCCTGGGTGAGGACAACAGCAAGGCCTGCATGGTGTTCCTGCTGCGGATGCTGCACACGCAGATGCAGCGCCAGGTGCACCTGCCCGAGTCCGAGCGCCCGCGCGTGCCGCTGCTCGTGGATGAGGCGCACTACATCGCCGGCGTCGAGAACGTCGTCGATCAGATCGCCACCCACCGCCGCGCCGGCCTCGAGCCGGCATTCGGGCTCCAGTACTTCGCACAGCTCGGCTCCGGCTCGCAGCACGAGCAGAAGATCCGCAAGGGCGTCCTCAACCTGCTGCAGAGCCGATTCCTGTTCCGGATGGGCGACGCCCAGGACGCCGAGGAAGCCACACGGATCGCGATGGCCGTCTACTCGACGATGATCCGCGACGACCCCGACTCCCGCGCCCGGCTCCGAGTCACCCCCGAGCAGGCGCTCAACTTCCCCAACCACTATTGCCTCGCCTCATGGATCGCCAACGGATCCCGGATCCCCAGCTTCATGGGACAGACCTACCCCCTGCCGCCCGACGGCGACGAGTGGGCCGACCACCATCTGAGGGCACAGGCCAGCCGGGTGGCGCCGTACCCCGAGCAGCTCAAATCGACGCTCGACGCCCGCGCGGCCCCCGCCGAGTCCGACGACAACGGATCGGCACCCGGTGCGCCAGCCCAGCGGGAGTATCTCGCCGTCTCCTACGAGGAGAAGGACGACGCGAAGCGCCTCGGGGCGCGATGGGACGCTGCCAAGCAGAGTTGGTACATCCCCGCCGGCGTGGCGCGTGAGCCGTTCGCACGCTGGCGATCACAAGAGATTGCGCCGCCCGAGACGGATGGGGCACCGACCGGAAGCGCCGAGCTCGATTCAACCGGCCCCGACACCAGCGTGGCGGACGGTGTGCGGTCATCGGACGACCACGCCACCCTTGGGCGCAGGCGCGAAGTCCGAGTCGACTACGAGGCCCCGCCAGCACCACCGGACCTCGCCGACAGCCCAGTCCGCCGCGTCGTGGGACGCCGCGCACCCGGACCATCCCCGGGCGAGCACGACCAGCCGGCGCCCGACAGCCTGCGCGAGCTCGCGTACCTGGACCGCATCAACGAGATCGGCCCCGCCGGCCAGCTCGACGGCACCGCCAACCTACCCCGCCTCTACGACGAGGACTACGCCATCCTCGCCCTCCTCGATCGCGCCGGCCTCGCGCCCAGAACGCTGATCGGCCGCGCCGTGTTCCCCACCCGCAGCGCCAACACCACCGCCCACCGGCTCACCAAGCTATACCGCCACGGGCTCATCGCCCAGCACACCACCGGGCTGCGTGAACACCGACGGGGCGACGGGAAACCGCCGCTCCTCTACTCGATCACGCGCCGCGGCCTCGAGGTCGCACAGAATCGCAAGCCAGCGCCGGCGATCTCCGCGAAACGAGAGTGGCGAGCGCTCGAACAGCGCAACGCCGGCCGCCTCGGGCACGACCTACATGCGCTCGCGTGGGCGATCGCGCTGCACCGCACCGTCGGCCGGGTCGCCACCGACCACTGGCGCACCCCGCGGTATGCCACCGGCCGCTACCCGGTGCCGCAGGCGGGATCAGGCCGCGACCGACACCCTGTCAGCTTCAGCGAGATACCCGTCCCTGACGGGCAGGCGATCATCGACGTGGAACTCAAGAGATTCACCGAGGTCAAGCCAGACGTCTCGCTCGAGGTCCGGATCGACGCGCTCAAGCTCACCTTCGATCTGCTCGTCGAACTCGACCTGACCGCCCGTCCGTCGTATAACCGCGAGAAGTTCAGCGCTTACGACGCGTTCCTGTGCGGGTGGAGTCTGGCCCACCCTCGCTATCGAGCCCAGGGCACCCGGCCCGTCGTGGTGTTCGTCTGCACCGGCGCGCACGCCGCACTCGCGTGCGCGCGAGAAGCGGACGCAGCGCTCACAGGACGCATCGGCGTCATGGGCACCCCGGCCGAGCACTGGTACTACCCGGGCCGCGACCACGTGCTCTTCGCCGTCGAAGCCGATGTGCACCGCGGCGACCTGTCCGCCCTCGCGTTGCCGCCACAACCACCGGCACTGCGTCAGCAGCTCACCGGCCAACGCGACCTCAGGCTCGACCGTGCGGCGCTTCTCCCCGACAAGCCTGCGGGGCAGTGAGGGAGCACATCAAGCGCCCAGGCCCAGCGCGGACCGTCGCTGCTGCGACGAATCCAATCGCCGCTCTGGCGTCGATGGGCCTGGAGCGGGCGGATGGGTTGTCGCCGATGAGCGATACCGCGCCGTTCGCGCCATTGGACCCGAATGCGATCGTCGGGCCAGCCGGTCGGCGTGATCGCGTGCGTGGCGAGCCGAGAGCGGCGCTACAGGGCGCCCAGACGGCCGAAGCGATCGTGCCCGTGATCCAGCCCGACGATCGCTATCCCGGGCGTCGGCCGCCCGGAGGCTACAAGCGTCACGGCCTCGAGATGTCGACGAAGCAGTCGCGAATACCATCGACTCCTGACGTCGAAAGCAATCGTGTCGCTCGAGTCAGCGCGGTCAATGCACGTTCTCGCGGTCGAGCTCGTGCAGCACCGCCGATGGCGGCCGCGGATACTCACTTGTTACCGCGCTTGCACGCGTCCCACAGCGGCCGACCGGAATATCATGGGACCTCGTGCCGTCGGGAGTCGACCTTCAGAAGCGTCCTAACCAGGCGGCTGGTTCTTCGATCGTGTTCCTAGGATCGTTCAACCCGAGCATCTTTCAGCCTGCCTGGTTGATGCGCCACCAGTTGATCGCTGATGAGCCCGACTCACAAAACATCGAAGTCGTCTCGCAGCCGATAACCAGCTTTACGTTTGAGTGGCTCCGCGTGATCGCACAGCCCGAGAAGCTCGAACTTCATGCGTCGGATGAGGCTCCGTCACCCAAGGCCCTCGTCGACCTGGCTTCGGGCATCTTCGATCTCCTTCCGCATATTCCCGTCGGCGCCTTCGGCATCAACCAGTATGTCCATTTTTCAGTTGAGACCCGAGAGGCGTATGACGCTATCGGGTTCAGGCTTTTCAACCGCGAGGTTTGGGAGGGCGTGCTGGAGAACCCTCGAATGCGAGCCGTCGCAATAGAGAACCGCCATGGCGATTTTGATCATCCAAATCGCATCACGACGGTCAATGTTCAACCGTCGACTGTGACGAAGCAAGCGGTTTTTGTCACAACGAACGACCACTTTCCGCGGAAAGAGGTCGGCGAGGCCGCCGAGTCTGTGCAAAAGCTCAAAGAGGTTTTCGACGACGTCATGAGAGACGCCGGGAGCCTCATCGACCATGTGCGAATGCTTTGACCGCGCTCGCCGACACAGCGCACGAGCAGGAGCAAGCATTCGCGCAGACCCTCGTCACCCAGGGCAATCCGACGCATGGGCCACGAAGCACACCATCCGTTGGGGCCGCCGCCACGACACCGGATACCGAGGCCCATGCCAACCTCACGTTTGGTACCGAAGCACGCCAGAACCCAGAGGTCATCGACTCCCAGCGGCTCAGCGAGGTAAGTGCGCTTTCTCCAAGTCGCACCGTGTTTAACAAGTTGGAGCTTCGGGAAGGCGTCGTCTTAGAGATTGGGGATGAAACCTTCCGCGCGCGCTTAGTCGACCCGGAGGACCACGAGCCTGACGAGGAGGTAGATATCGACCTCGACCAGATCTCGTCAGCGGACTTGCCTCTGGTGAAACCCGGGGCATTGTTTTTTTGGGCCATCGGATACGTTGTGAAGTCGACCGGCCGTCGCCAGCTCGTTCTGAAGATTGAGATGCGACGCCTGCGGGCAGCCGCCCACAACTACAGTCATGAGGCGCTCAAAGTCGCTCGGCAGTACCTGGAAGATCTGACGTGACTTGGGACCACCCCGGCGAAGAGACAATTGAGGTCTCAGTGATCGGGCGCGGATACGGAGAGTGCGTCATCGTCTACCTCGGTTGGGGGGATTGGCTGGTTGTCGACTCATGCACGCCCCACCGGGGCTTACGGACAAGCTATGCGGTCGACTACCTGAAATCGCTCGAGGTCGACTTGGCCGGGGTGCGGTGGTTGCTTGCTTCCCACTGGCATGACGATCACGTGGCGGGGTTTGCGCACCTCGCAACGGAATGCGAGACGGCACACGTGTACATGTCGGAAGCGTTGCGCTCCGAGGAGTTTGTGGTGCTAGCCAAGATCGAAGTCGATGAGCCAGCAGGTGCGTTGTCCTCGGGTGTCGCGGAGATGAGTGAACTTCTTGAGGCGCTGAAGTTGTCAGGTCGCAAGGTTCGGCAGGCTCGCGCTGACCAAAGACTCTTCTCAGACGACCGAGGGGCAGTAACTAGAGAAATCTGGGCCCTTTCCCCGTCCAACGCTGCGAGCCTCCTCTCGAAATCATCCTTTGCACAGGACCTATTGCCCGTTCGTGCCGAGCGGAGGCGGATCCCGGCACCGTCACCAAACGAGACCTCGGTTGCACTGCATATAAGGGTCGGTCCAGCGGTGTGCGTACTGGGCGCCGATCTTGTATGGCACGACGCAGAGGATCGCGGATGGAAGGCAGTGCTCGCCTCCGAGGGGAGGCCGACCGAACGGGCACGTCTTTACAAGGTCGCGCATCATGGATCGTCAAACGCCGATCACGAGCTGATTTGGGCGAGATTGATGAAGCCGCAACCGATCGCCGTCCTAGCTCCCTACGGGTCGGGAAAGAAACCTCGACCCGCCTTGGAGGATGTGGACAGAATTACTGGGCGGGCCGCCGCCACTTATCTCGCTGGCCCTATGAATGTTAACAAACCGAAGGCGTCCTCACCCGTGGAAAAGATACGTCGCAAGACCACCGCAAATTCTGTCGTGTCCGAGCGGTCTCTGGGGCATGTAAGGGCCAGATTTGATCTACATGGAAGTGAGTGGGAAGTATCGCTCACTGGCGAGGCCCAGCAGTTGCATTCGTCGCTCACCTAATCTCGCCCACGCAGCAGGAGGGCATTCCTACCCTTGCGACCACGTGGAGCTGCAGTCGCGGAACTCGCTGCCACCGAGTCGTTTGGAACGTGGCCTTTGGGGCCCGAACAGCCGGCGGTAGCAGCGAGTTGTTCAGCTCGCTCCTCGCGGACGGCGTGGTAGAAGCAGCGGATCTCGATGTCCAGAGCCCGTAGACGTCGCGGTGCTCGCCTGCGCAGCGACGTAGCGCAGTCTCTAGTTGGGCTGGTGCGACGATCCCTTTCGTGATCCGACTGCTGACGGAGGTGCGAATGCCCGGGCAACATTGTGGATGCCGCGACGCATGTAGCGGCGGGCGGCCGACGCTCGGGATAGCGATCGTCGGGCCGGATCACGGGCACGATCGCTTCGGCCGGTCAGGCGCCCCGCAGCGCCGCTGTTAGGTTCGCCACGGGCGCGATCACCCGCCCGCGCCGGCGCGACAATCGCATCCGGGATGGGTGATGGAACGCCGCAACCGCGACAAAGCGCTGGCGGAACGCCGGCGATCCGTTCAGCGAGGCTCGCGCCCGCCTCCTGGCGTGCTCGGCGCCGCTACGGGATGTAAAGGTATTCGCCGTCTTCGCGTAGTTGGCCGATGCGCTGCAGCTCGTCGACGGCTCGATTTAGTGCGGCAGCGATGTCAGGACCGCGACGGTTCCAGCCGAACAGGCGGGCCACCTCGAAGGTGAGCTCTTGGGGTCTTACGCGCCTCGCGTCGCGGGCAAGGTTGAGCACGGCCAGCTCCATTTCCGCCAACGGGATCTCATCAGCGCCGCGGCGAGCTTCTGTGTCGTCGCCTGGCACCCTGACCGTCTCGATCCGGGTCTCCGGCAGGGCCAAGAACCCGTGGCGATCGCGGATCACGGATCCGTTCGCGACCAATCGTCGGACGGCGGTGTCGAATGCGTCGCGAATGCGTCTTCCGGCGCGTCCGACCCCCCAAGCTTCGCGCGCGCGTCGCAGGACAAGCGTGTCGAGTACGGGCCCTTCGATGCTGACGACTTGCTCGATGAGTTGTCGAAGTTGCCACTGCGCTTCGGGCAGATGCATTTCCGGGAGTCCCCGGCGCGCGATCATTGGACGCGCGACGCGGTAGGGCACCGTCCAGGCCGGTGCCTCGTCAAGGGCGACAGCGTCGAATCTTGGCGCTGTCTCTCGCTCGTTCGGTTCGGATCGACGGGGGCGGACCTCTGTGTCAGAACCGGCATCGATGGCAGCAGCGATGGCTGCCATGAGCCGTTGCTCCTGTTCGGGGCGATTCCGGTACCAGGCGGTTCCCCAGATCCGGTAGATCTTCCAGCCGAGCCGCTCGAGGACTTCCTGGCGGAGCCGGTCGCGGTCCCGAGCGACCTTGGATGAGTGGTACATCGAGCCGTCACATTCGACGCCGAGCGCGAAACGGCCAGCCAGCGCGGGGTGCTTGACGCCGATGTCGACGCGGTACCCAGCCGTGCCGACTTGCGGGACGGCGTCGTAACCCCACGAGCGGATCGTTCGGATTACTTCCTCTTCGAAGGGGCTGTCCGCATCGAGGCCGGATTCCTCGAGCTCGAGCGCCAGAGCCGCGGGGCCGCGGGCGGCATAATCGAGGTAGCGGCGCAAATGGCGCACTCCTTCCTTGAGGTCGGCGTTGAACTCGGGTTCTGTGCCGGCGATTGACGAGACGACCTCGACGCGTTGGCGCGCGCGGGTGATTGCGACGTTGAGGCGCCTCTGTCCGCCCTGGCGGTTGAGCGGCCCGAAGTTCATGGTCAGCCGGCCGTTCTCGTCGCGGCCGTAGCCGATGCTGAAGATCATCACATCGCGCTCGTCGCCTTGAACGTTCTCGAGGTTCTTGACGAAGAAGCCGTCGAGCCGGTCCTCGGCGAAGAAGTCGTCGAGTTCCGGCGCACTTACGCGTCGCCTGTCGAGCGCGACCTCGATAGCGGCCGCCTGCGCTTCGGAGAAGGCAACGACGCCAACCGTCAGTTCGTGTTGCGGGTTGGCAAGGCCAGCGCGTGCCCAGTGTATGACCCGGTCTACCACGGCTTCGGCCTCGCGGGGGTTGTCGCGGGCGGTGCCGCGCCGGTAGACGCCCTCGGAGACTTCGTACAGCTTTACGCCGAGCTGGTCGGATTCGTGGACGGCGCCGGGGAACGCGATGAGCCGGCCGCGGTAGAAGGACTCGTTGGAATAGGCGATTAGGTCTTCGTGTTGACTTCGATAGTGCCAGCGTAGGGGGAGTTCGCGCAGCCCACCGGATTTGCATTGTTTGAGGATGGACTCGTATTGCTCGAACTGCTCCTCCTCCCACTCGTCGTCGCCATCGATTGACACGGCCTCGAAGAACGAGGTGGGCGGCAGCTGGTTGTCGTCTCCGGCGACGATCAGCTGCCTCCCGCGATAGATGCAGTTGACGGCATCGCTAGGCCGCACCTGCGATGCCTCGTCGAATACGACGGCGTCGAACGAGAGCGACGCGGGGAGGAACTGGCTGACGGTCAGCGGGCTCATCATGAAGCACGGCTTGAGAGCTTGGGCGACCTCACCCGCTTCTTCCAGCAGTTTGCGGACCGGCATGTGCCTGCGCTGCTTTTGGGCCTCGCGCTGGATCACCCCGGCGGCACCGATCGTGGTCCTCGGCCGACGCTCATTGCAGGCAGCGATTACGCGGCCGCTAGTGCGCTCGATGAGCTCGACGTCGAGTTTGCGGAACTCCTCCACGATCGGGTCGAGCTGATCGGCCCGGAGCTGCTTTAGACGAGCGATGTCACTTTCGAGCACGCTGTCGACCCAGCTCTCGAGGCACGCCCGCTCGACAATGACCGGGACGGCGTCGGCGGCGACGCGATGCGTTTCGCAGAAGGCGACGACGTCTGAAAGGCCGAGCTCGGCCAGTTGATCTCGCGTCTTCTGGTGCTCGATCCACTCCTCGATATCCCCGACCGTGTCTCGTAAGGCGGTGAGCAGGTCAACAGCGTCGGCGAACTCGGGATCGAGGTCACTTCGGAGAACAGCGGCGCGTTCGTCCTCGAACTGGTCCAAGAGCGCATCTCGGGCGTCTACCCACGCTCTAAGCGCGTCATCGAGGACTGCGGGTAGGAGCTCGGCCGTGTGTATCCGATCGGCGGCGGCAGCAGAGAGCGGTGCGCCGGTCAGCTCGCGGAGTTCGGTTGCCCAGGCGATGTCTGCCCGGATCTCATCCCAGTTGCTCGCCAGACCGGAATAGCGTGGCCCGAGCACAGCTCGATCGTCCTCTGACGCGCGTGCAAGCTCGTCTTCGATCTGGGCGACCTGCCCACGCGCGCGACCCCCGGCTCGAGCCTCATCCAAAGTCAGGGACCGGCCTGCGAGTTGCCCGATCGGGGAGACGCCACTGGCAATTTGCTCGATGGCGGGCGCCCCGGCCTCGCACGACGATGCTGCGGTCTCGAGGTCGGCCTCGGTTAGCCGATCAGCGAATTCGCCCAGCGTCGCCTGAGCCTGATTGATCCACGGTTCCAGAGAGACTTTGAGCCCTCGGGCTGCGGGAACGAGCTCCGGGTCGGGCGACCCGCCGCGGGCGAGCTGACGTTGAAGCGCCGCGGCGTTCAGGTGCCGGCCGACGAGCTCTACCGCCCGTCTTGCGGTTTCGACCGCTTCGGTGATCGCGTCGAAATCGCTCTCGGCCCCGTGGTAGTAGTGATCTCCGAGGACCGACGCGTGCTGTCGTTCGGCGGCTTCGAGTTCGCGTGTTACGTTCTGCCACTCGAGAGCGTCGGTGAGGAGCGCGATGGTGGCCTTGTTCGCCTTCCCCGCGCGCGTGACGCCGGCGACGGTCTTCTTGTCCTGGCGGTAGGCCGAGCCGAGCTTCGCGAGCCCGGTATGGACAGTTGCGAAGCGATGGCAGAGGGTCTCGAGGTCCAAGGCCAGGACTTCGTCCGTGAACACGCCGGCTAGGCGTTCGCGGTGCTCGACCACACCGGCACAAAGCGGCTGCAAGCTCTTGGCCGCTCGTTCGACGTCGGCGATGACGGCCGGATTGATCCAGTCGGGCTCGGGGCGCGCTGGTTCGGCGGCACGTGCTCCGAGGTGCGCGAAATCAATGGCGCGAGTCAGCGTGAGCCCGGAGCCCGGGAGCCCGAGGGCGCGCGCGATCGTTTGGCCATCCGCGTTCGCGTCCCTGAGAAGCGCCGCGCTTGACCCGACGAAGTCCTGGACATCGCGTAGTTCGGCCACGGGCAAGTCGCCGGGCAGCTCGCACGGCACCGGTAGGCTCGTCAGACGCCGCTGCGCGGCGTCGAGCTGGCCCGCCGCGGACTGGTCGAGTTCGCGCCACCGCGGGCCGATCGTCTCCTCGAGGCCGCTCGCGCCGCGGGCGTAGGTCGACGACTGCTCGGATCTCAACCGATACCGGGCGTCGACGGCGGCGAGCGAGTCCATCGTCAGCCAGTCGACGGGCACCGATCGCCGATTCTCTAGGTGCCGCAGGAGCTTCAGGAGGCGCTCCGCCTGCTCGAAATCACGTGCCGGGGCTTGCAGCAGCGCCTCGCTCGTGTCGGCCGCGGCCTGCTGGACGGCTCGCACCTGCGATATCGCCGCCTGGGCCTGTTCAGAGGTTCGCTGTTCCCGCGAAGCGTCGAAGCGTGCGTCCCTGAGCTCGCGCCAGAGAAAGTCGTCCCCTTTGGTGACCGGGCCCCAGGCGCGGGCAAGCTCCCCCGCGGTGGTCAGGATCTGCGTCAAATCGCCGGCGCTCAGGCCGATGTCGATCGTGGCTGGTGGCGGTGCCTGCGGAAGCGCCTGAAGTTGTGCGACGCGGCCGATCACCTGGTGAAGCGTTCGCCCGAGCGGCTGTCGCACCTCGTTGACAGCTCGGGCGCGCTGGGACAGCTCACGGCGGCGCTGGCGCAGTTGGCTGATCGCGATCTCCGGCATCGGCGCAGGAGCCGCCGGGTGATAGGTCAGCGCAGCCCCGAGCTGTTGTGCGACCTCTTTACGGGTTGCTTTGTGGCTGTGGAGCTCGAGCGTGTAGTCGCCGAGCCCAGCATGCGCCAACCGCCTCTGTACGACCTCGAGGGCGGCGGCCTTCTCACTGACAAACAGCACGGTCTTCCCTGCGGCCAGTAGCACGGCGATCAGGTTGGCGATGGTCTGGCTCTTCCCGGTCCCCGGCGGCCCATCCATGACAAAACTTCGCCCAGCCACCGCCGCCGCGATGCACTGCCGCTGCGTGGCGTCCGCAGGGAGGATGGCCATGACCTCCTCCGGCTCCGCCGCGTCGTCGAGTTCGTCCTCGGGGATCGGGTCGAAGTCAAGCGACGAACCCTCCTCGGCACCGAGCGCCAGCGCCTGGACCACCATGTCGTCAGCGATCGCTTCCGCGTTCTGCAGCAGGTCGCGATACATGACCTCCTTGTAGAACGAGAACGGCCCGATCAGCAGCCGCCGCTGCACCTCCCAGCCATCACGCCCCGCAACTAGATCGTCGATCTCGGCTAGCACCGCGTCGAGATCGAAGTCGTCGTGGTCGACCGTCGGCAGCTCGATCCCGAAATCCGCGAGCCGCACGCCCAACGCCGGATTGATCACCAGATCCTCGTCGACCCGTCGAAGCTCATACGGCTCACGAGGGCTCTCGCGGCGTAGTTCCACCGGGACCAACACGAGAGGGGATTCGGCGTCGTCTTCCGAATCCGGGTCCCGCCAACGCAGAATTCCAGCCGCGAGATACAGGATCCAAATCCCCTTGTCCATGAACTCTTGCGTTGCGCGCCGCCCGAGCAGCCGCAGCGCATTACGAAGTGCCCGGCCGTCCGACTTGTTCGTGATCAACTCGTCCGGAGCCGGCACCGGAGGCACCCCGCTCGCGAACAGAGGCTCCTCGTCGGCTACGTCGAGATCGCCAGACGTGGCTTCGTCGCCATCGGGAGGTGCGTAGAACTTCCAACGCTTCCCCGCGAGCAACCGGGACACAACCTCCTCGATTTGGTCAGGCTCGCGGACGATCTCAAGTGTCGACGACTTCGTATGCCGGAAGTACAAGAGACGATTCGACCGAGCGAGATTGATGAGCTCCCTGCGCCAGATATCGATCTGATCAAGGACCCGTTGCTTGGCAGAGCCACCCCGAGTCGCGGCTCCAGGCCCCGGCGAGGTCACGCGCGAGCCGGTGTCGTCAGGCCCATCCGACGAATGCGGAACGTCCATCTAGCACCTCCTCGACCTCGCCGCAAACGGCCACCGGAATGACGCCATGAGCACCGAGTGAGAGCCCATCGGCCCATCCGCCGCGAACACGCCGCCAACTCTTCTGCCCCATCGATTCCCCCCATGGTGCGCTTCTTCCTCGCGAAGACTATCCGCCCCACGCGATCTAATCGACAAGCTTGGCTCGGCCCTCGATATCGAAGCCCAATCGGCTACCGGACCCACTGGATCGCCACGTTGGCCTGTCGGGCGAGCTCGGCGGTGCGTCGGATTAGGTGCTCGCTACTTGCTATTAGGTCGTTGTCGACGAGCCAGTGAATATCCCGATTTGCAGACCTTTTCCAGGGTTCCGAGCTGGGGCGCCTTGTTTGCGTTTCGTTGGTACCGTCGATGCTGTCCCACTCCGACAGATCTTTGCCACTTGCAGGGCTTTTCTTTGATGTATTCCAAAGCTGATAGCCGGCTGGCGCGGAGACTTGGGTAGGTGGCCATGACCGCCTTCACTGACACTGACCTGGCTGTGGTCAATTCGACGGTCTCTTCAACGACCTTCCGGTGGCCCGGCGACGTGACTGGTGGCCGCATCCGCAGGGCCATCCGGCAGGTGCTCGACGGGTTGTGATTCGCGCGCGAGAGACGGAGAGTCGCCGGCGTTCGCCGCGGTTCCGGCCTGTTCCGTCCGACGCGGTTTGTAGCTTCCGTTGCCTCGATTGATGGCTCGCTGTTGTACAGCGACCTCCCCGCTCCAGACGGGGCCGAGACGACCGACATAGCCGCACCGCTCTCACCAGAGCTCAGATGGCGCCCTTAGCACCCGAAAAGCCCGAGTTTGTGGGTCGGTGTTGAACGTGCTGATGTCGTCGCAACGATCGACATCGGGCGCACTACCAAGTACGCGGATTCAGTGCCGGAGCGCGCAGTCGGCCGACGTTCAGCACGGACGCGGACGGCTTCTGCCGTATGCCCGATCTGCCGCGTGACCGCGCAGCTGGTCGCCCGGCTGTAGCGCGTCGTCGGCGGTAAGCCGGCCGGCCAACCACGAACAGAAGGAGGCCTGCCTTGGTCTGAGGCGAGCCCGGCGCCGAGCGTTGCCGGGCATCTCAACGTCCCTGAAACACGTCAGCCCCGAAGCGCCTACTCCGGGGCCGACACAGATCCTCAAAGGAGGACCAAGTACTCATGGAGCACCGTACCACCGCGATCAGCGGATCGCACGACCTGAAGGACGACCCGGTGCCGCAAGTTGCGGGGGTGGTTCGTACCGCCCGCGCGATCGTCCGCCTGGCACGGGCACATCGCCGGCTCGGGCACCTGCCGACGCTTGGTCAGGTGCGGGCGATTGCCTGGTTCGACGGCCGCGAGCCGTGCTCGTACCTGCTCGACCGCGCGGTCAACTTCGTGCCCGAGCCGATGGAGTTCGGCTACGAGCGCGAAATCGGCCGGCATGCGCTGGCATTCAGCTGCCGGGACCCGTACGGGCGGGCGATGGAGCTCGTGACGATGCGCGACGGCGGCGGGTTCGACCTGCTGGGCGGCTGCTAGGCCGCTCGCGCACCTGAGGGCCCGGAGAGCCCGCCCTTCATCGGGCGGGCTTCCGGCCCTCCCCTAAGCCGGATCTACGAATCGCGAGCCCGCTCCTGCGGGCTCGCTGAACAAGATCGAGAAGGAGGCCCTTCATGGGTTCGATGCTGAAGGCCGACTCAGAGCGGCGAGAGCTGGTGCGCGAGCGCCGGCTGGCGAGGATCGAGCGCAAGCAGCAGCGCCGCGAGGCGCGCGAGCTGAAGCGCTCACACATCGACGCGACGGAACCGGTCCTGTCGATGGTCCAGCTTGCGGCGGAGGAACGTGTCGATGCGGCGGTTGAGCGGATCGTGAGAGACGCGCTCGAGCGCCACAACCAGATGAACGCGCCCCGGCCAGCAGTGCGCACGGTCGACGCGTCGGCGGTTGCCGAGCGACACGCCGGGTCGGCGCAATCGGCCGCCGACTCATCCCGCGCGGACACCGGCGGCGGGGCTGTCGTCGCCGTTCAGGCGAGGGAGGCTGCCGGTGAGAATGCTCGGCGGCCGCGGCGCGAGAGCGACATCGACGCGTTCCGGGAGCGTCGTCGGCACGCGGCCGATGCGGCGCGTGCGGAGGCACGCGAGCGGATCGCGCGGACTGGCGAATTGGCGTGCGTCGCCGACGCGCTCGGGGCTCTGGCGCATCCGGGCGCCGGGCCGTGGGACGCGGAGCGGCGGGAGCTCGAGCAGGCGCTCCACACCGGACGGATCGTCGATGTGGGAGCGGTCGCCCGGCGCGCGGTGTGGTCGATCAGCCGCGACGCGGCGCGCACCTCGCGCAGAGCGAGACGCGATCCGGATCTCGCTGCGGCCGCCTGCGTCGCCTACGCGATCATCGCGCGCCTGCCGCGCACCGCGCTCCGCAGTGCGCAACGAACCCTCCCCGCGCCCGAGCCTCGCCGGAGCCGCCCCCGCCCGTTCTGGCGGTGAGCACAGCAAGACCGACCGGCCGCCGCCGTGGTCAGGCGCGGCCGCCGGCCGTTCACGAATGACACGACATCAAAGGAGAGCCGTGATGCACGACCCCTCCCACGCAACCGTCACTGTGATCGGACGCGACGTTGCGCGCCCGACGTCGGTCAGCTCACCGGACACCGATCCCCGGTTCGCCCGGCTGTGCACGCGCCCCGTGGAGCTCGCGATCACCACGGTCGCCGACGAGTTGGGACGGCCGCTCGTCGGGGTGTTCGTCCCGGACGGCGAGCTGCTCTGAGCATCGCTGGCTGATCGCCCTCCGCCGCCCGAGCGGCCGCGGCACCGCCGGCGATTGCCTGGGCGACCCTCGAGCGGCGCGTCCGTCCACGGGCGCAGCCGGCCGAACCTGACGCCGGTCGCGGCGCAGTCCCCTTACCACGGGGATGGGCGCGCCGCGGCCGGTACCTAATCAAGCGAAAGGAGACTCAAAGTGAGTCCTCACCTGATCCTGATCGCCGAGGAGAACGACAGCGCCCGCGCGTTCCTCGCCGACCAGCTCGCGGCCGACGGCTACCAGACCGTGGTCGCCGACAGCCGCCGGCACGCGCTGCATCTGCTCGCCACACGCCGACCACAGCTCGTCCTCGCCGATCTGAACGGGCATACCCTCGGGCTGCTCGACGCGGTCCGCCGCGGCGAGGGGGCCGCCGGCGAGATCGACCCGCACACGCCGATGATCGTGCTCACCGCCGGCGGCGGCGAGCTCGAGCGCGTGCGGGTGTTCGACCGCGGCGGGGACGACGTGGTCGCAAAGCCGTTCTCCTACCCGGAGCTGCGAGGACGGATCCGGGCGCTGCTGCGCCGGGCCTGCGAGCCGCGCCCGGTCCGCGTCAGCCGCGTCGGCGTGCTGACGGTCGACCACCTCGCGCGCGAGGTGCGCATCGGCGACCAGCCCGTCGTCCTGGCCGCGAAGGAGTACGCGCTGCTGCGCGCGCTGATCGCCGACCCGACGCGCGTGCGCACACGCGAGGAGCTGCTCCGCGCGGTATGGGGGCTGAGCGCCGAGGCGCGAACCCGCACGTTGGACTCGCACGCCTTCCGGCTGCGGAAGAAGCTCGCGGCCGCCGACCCCGGCCGGCGGCTGGTGATCAACGTCTGGGGCGTCGGCTACCGGCTTTGCGACCGAGAGGTCAGGCGGTGAGCACACCCGACCAGGTCACCGACCTGTACCGCGACCTCGTCCGCCACCGGGTCGAGGACGCGATCGACCGGCTCGCCCGCGCCCCGGTCGAGCGCATGGTCGCCCAGGCCGCCGATGTGCTGGAGGAGGCGGCTGGCGCGCTCGCGTGCATGACGGCGATGTACGCCGCACCCGGAGGCCAGGTCGACGAGCGATGGCAGCAGCAGATCAACGATCTGATCGCCGCGGCCGCGAGCCTCGAGCAGCTCGCCGACTTCAGCCGCCACCTCGCCTCCGGCACCAACCCGGACCAGTAAGGAGAAGAGACCATGCGCAACCCGACCCCCGCGCCATTCGGCTACCGGGACGCCACGGGCGCCCGGCACCAGGTGCTCGTGCGCCGTGACCTCGACGGCGCCTGGCAGGTGCTCGACATCCTGGTGATCGAGACGCTCACCGCCGTCGGCGAAGGCCGCGACGCGGCCGAGGCCGTCGCGCGCGACTACGTCGCGCAACACCACCATCCGGCCTGGTGCACCGACCGGCCGGCCCGCCGGTCCGCGGCGTGATCGACGAGTCGTCTCCCGCACGCGGCGGCCACGATCCGAGAGCGCTCGTCATCGATCGGACCGCGATCGGCTCGCCGGCGAAGCCGAACGGCCCAGGGCGCTGGCAGGGGCTGCGATGCCGGGTGCGGCTCGCCGACGGACGCGCGTTCATTGGTGAGCTGCCGCCCGAGCGCCACCGGGCGCTGCATCTCGGGCTGCTGCACGTGCGGACGGAGGGGCTCGTCGAACTCGCCGCCGGCACGCGAGCCAACGGCACGCTGATCATCACCACCCGCACGCGCGCCGACCACTTCCTGCCCGGCGGCGGCACCGGGAACGAGCGCTGGCTCGAAGCCCTCGTCGAGCTCGCGGCCACGCACGCGAACCGCGGCGAGGAGCTGTTCATCGCACCCGCAGTGCGCTCGCACCCCCGCGGCGACAAGCAAGCCGTCGCGCACACGCGCGCGCTGTGGGTCGACATCGACCAGCCCGGACAGCTGCACCATCTGTGGGCGTTCCTCGCCGAGCGCCCGTGCCATCTGCTCATCGAGAGCGGAGGCGGGGGCGCGCACGCCTACTGGCTGCTCGACCAGTCACTCCCGGCAACCCGGGAACACGACCGTCCTGGAGGCTGGGAGGTCGACCCGATCGAGCGCGCGCACGACCGGATCATCCACCGCCTCGGCGTCGATAAGCGCGGCAGGCCGAACGTCGCCGACCGCGCCTGTCGGGATCGCAGCAGGCTGATGCGCCTCGCCGGCTCGGTCAATGGCAAGACGGGCCGGCCCGCCCGGATCCTCGAAGTCGACTTCGAGCTCGCGCCGTACCCGATCGGCACACTGGTCGGCGAGCTCCCCGACCCAAGCACCCCCGCCGGCGCCCACCGTCACGGGCGCACCGTCGACCACGAGGACCCGTACAAGCGGATCAGCCCGCCCGAGTACTTCCAGGCGCTCGCCGGAATCGAGGTGCCGCGCGGCGGGCTGGTCCGTTGCCCCGCGCCCTGGCACCAAGACCGCCACCCGTCCTGCTCGGTCGGAACCGACGCAACCCGCGGCTGGAAATGCCACGCCGCGAGCTGTGGCGCGGGCGGCGCGATCTACGACCTCGCGTCAGTGCTGCTCGGCGGGCCGTGGGGCCGCGAGCTGCGCGGCGAGCAGTTCAAGAACGCCCGCGCGTACGTCGCCGACGTGTTCGGCGAGCTCACATGACCAACCCGAGAGAAGGAGACAAAGACGAAACCGAAACGAATCGATACGACCAGCACGCCCTCGACTCGCACGGTCACCTCCGCGCATGATCCGGTCGAACTCCCCATCGTCCGGCTCGAGGGCCGCCGGCGGCTGCACGGTCGGGCGTGGGCGGCACCCTTCGCCCCGGCCGCCGCAGCGATGCCAATCGACCGCTCGCGGCTGACCCGCGTGATCGGCACGACCGTCGTGTTGCTGGGTGCCGCGTTGGTGATGGTCACTGCGGAGGGCGTCATCCCGGCGCACGTGTCCGGGTTGAGCCTGATCGCGCGGATCGCCGGTGGGGCGGTGACGGTGATGGTCCTTGGCGCGATCGTCGTCTGCCGGGATCGGTTCGATCGCTTCTGGCTCGCGGTCAGAAGCGCACGCTCCGCGCGGAGCTGGCCGCCGGTCACGGTGTTCGGCGTCCTCCCGGACCGGCGCCCCGGACGAGAAGGCTCGGCGATCGTCGCGCTGCACCCGGAGGCACACGGCCGGCACCGCTACACGCGCCGTGGCGTCGTCCTCCGCGAGCTCGGGCCCGTATCCGACGCCGACGCCGTGGCATGGCACCGGCAGCTCGAAGAGATCAACCTGCTCGCTGCCACCGGCCGCGAGGACACACACCAGCTCCTCCTAAGACGCCAGCCACCACCGACCGGCGAGCCGCAGCGGGCCCGGCTCGCGTCGCCGACGCGTTCGGCGAACTCACCTGAACCCAAGGAACTCGGAAAGGAGCCTTGATGCTCACACTGACCCCAGACGCCACCGTGTCGCAGCCGGTGCGCGCCCTCGGTATCGCGAACACGCGCCGCAGCGCCGCCGCCGTCCTGAAGACGCGACTGCGCCGGCATGAGATCACCCTGCGCGAGATTCTCGAGAACCCGCCCGACGAGCTCGAGCGGCAGATGACCTGGGAGGTGCTCCTGTGGACGCCCGGGATCGGACGCACACGACTGCGCGCACTGAACGTGCACGCCATCCGCGAAGGACACGTGAACCTGGCCGCCCCGCTCGGAGCGCTGACCGAACGCCAGCGCAACTGGCTCGCCGGCCGCCTGTGCCAATGATCACCCCGGAGGCGACCGACGACCGGGTCGTCGTGCGCGTGCGCGATCAGGTCAACCGCACGCTCGCCGGCCACGGCGGAGGCGAGTACACCAGCCCGCCGCACGAGCGCGCGGACGCGCTCACCCTCATCGCGCTGCTGCTCGGACGCTCACCCCACGCCAACGGAGACGGCACGGAGCCGAGCCGGTGGATCTGCCCGGTCGCCGGCGGCCAGCGCACGATCACCCTCGACCCCGTCCCCGCCGAGCCGCAACAGGCCGCCGACGGGCACCGGCGATGAGCATCCCCGCCCGATCGGCTCAACCCGTGCGCCGCTGACGCGGCTCTCACCCACCCTCGCGCCCGCCGGCGGTGAGGCCGCTGACGCCCACGCCCGGCTGTCAGGCGACGCACGGCGGCGCGAGGGCGACTCGTAGCAGAGCATCCGCGCCCATCGGCGGCGCGGCTCATCGCATAGCCCAACCTCACCGGAGGTGACACATGGCGCACCCGAGCACGGGTGCTCACCCCACCCGCGTCGCGCCGGACCTGGACGCGCTGCTTGACGGGCTCACGCCCGAGCAGGCGCAGGCCGTCCGCCATGGCTCCGGACCCCTGTTACTCATCGCCGGCCCCGGTGCCGGCAAGACCAGAACGCTGATTCACCGGATCGCCCGGCTGCTCGCCACGGGCATGGCGGAGCCGTGGGAGATTCTCGCCGTCACGTTCTCGGTGCGCGCGGCCGGCGAGCTCCGGCTGCGGCTCGCGGATCTGCTCGGTGAACAGGTCGCGCGCGGCGTCACCGCCGCCACGTTTCACTCGATCTGCGCGCGGATCCTCCGCGAGCACGCCTGCGTGTTCGGCCGCACAGAGAACTACACCGTCTACGACCAGACCGACGTGCGCCGCGTCGTGGAATGGCTGCTGTCAGACCAGCAGCGCGGGCAGATCCAGCGGGCGCTCGCTGACTACGGCCAGCCGGCGGCCGCCGAGGTGCTTGCGGAGATCTCGCTGGCCAAGAACCGGCTGCTCTCCCCCGACAGCTACGGGCACGCCGCCCGGCACCTGGCGGCCCCGGTGATCGCCACCGTGTGGCGGGAGGCCGAGATCGAGCTGCAGCGGTCGAACAGCTTCGACTTCGACGACCTCCTCGTATACGCCGTGCGGCTGCTCGCCGAACACCCCCACCGGCTCGCGTTTTACCGCCAGCGGTGGCGCTGGCTGCTCGTCGACGAGTACCAGGACACCAACGAGGCACAGAGCGTCCTGGTCGCGTTGCTGGCGGGGCCGGCCGGAAATGTCTGCTGCGTGGGCGACGTGGATCAGCTCCTCTACAGCTGGCGCGGGGCGGAGTCCCGCAACATGCTCGCGTTCGGCGAGCGGTTCCCGGCTCACACGCGGATCGTGCTCGGCCGCAACTTCCGCTGCCGCGCGGAGATCCTCGAGGCCGCCGTCGCGTGCGTCGCGCATAACGCGCAGCGGGAGCCCAAGGCGCTGATCGCGAACCGGGGCGCCGGCGGTGAGGTGCGCGTGGTCGCACACGGCACCGACCGCCACGAGGCGCAGTCTGTCGCCGCCGCGATCTCGCAGGCGCTCGCCCAGGGCATCCCCGCCAGCGAAGTGCTCGTGCTCGGGCGGACCGGATACAGCCTCTGGCCGGTGCAGGCGGCGCTCGCGCAGGCCGGAATCCCGCACCGCGTGCTCGGCAGCCTCGGCCTGTACGAGCGCTCCGAGGTCCGGGATGCGCTCGCCTACCTGGCGCTGCTTGTCAACCCGGCCGATGCGCAGGCGTTCCGGCGCGCCGTCGGCTCCCCGCGGCGCGGCGTCGGAGCCGCGACCGCCAACCGCGTGGTCACGCTCGCCCGCGAAGGACACCACGGCGACCTGATCTGCGCGAGCGCCGACGCAGGCCGGATCGACAGGATCCGCTCCCCGGCGGTCCGCGACCGGCTCACCCGATTCGGGCAGGGCCTCGCGAACGTTCGTAGCGAGCTGCGCACAGGCCGGTCGATCGGGCACGTCGTCGTCGCCACGGCAATGCTTGCTGGAGGACTCGTCCAGCACTATCAGTGGCGGCGCGACACCTCGCCGCACGCCGAGCAGCGCCGCGACGCCGAACGCGTGCTGGAGGACCTGCGCTCGCTGTGCCGCGCCGCGCAGACGTACGCCGACCAGCAACCAGACAGCGCGACCCTGACCGGGTTCCTCGAGCAGGCCGCGGGCCTGCACGCCCGAGAGCTGACCCGTGGCCAGCCCGACCGCCGAATCACGGTGTCCTCAGTGCACCGGGCGAAGGGCACCGAAGCGCAGCTCGTCGTGCTGCTCGCGTGCGAGGAGCGGCTGCTGCCCTCCTGGCGCGCGCTCGCCTCACCCGACGGCGAGCAGCTCGCCGAAGAGCGCCGCGTCTTCTACGTCGCCTGCACACGCGCCAAAGACCGGCTGATCCTCAGCTACGCGGCGACGCGCGGCGGCCGCCCCACCGGCGGCCCGTCCCGCTTCCTCAGCGAAGCCGGGCTGATCGACCCACCCCAGGCGCTCGCCGCCTGACACCCACCGCTCGAAAGGAGCGATCACGATGAGCAACCCCACCCCCGACACCACGACCACGGCCGCACCCGCGCGCACCCACGCCGAGGGCGTCGAGCTGCTGCGCCGACCATTCGCGCCCGGCGCGATCGGCTTCCGCGCCATGACCAAGGTCACCTTGAACGGCGTCCCGTACGCCGGCGCGCAGGTCGCCGCATTCCTCAACGCCCAATCGGTCGTGCAGCGCCTTAACCATGTCGTCCCCGGCCGCTGGCGACAGCAGTTCACCACGGTCGCCGGCGAGCTCGCGCCCGCCGGCGGCAAGAGGCTGTACCTCGCCTGCCGGCTGACCATCACCCTCCCCGCCGAGCCCGAAGGGCCCGACGTCGAGGCGATCTACGAGGACATCGGCGAGATGGACGTCGGCTCGTTTGCCGGGCTGAAGGCGCTGTACTCCGACGCGCGCAAGCGGGCCGCCGTCGCCGCCGGGATCGGCGCCTATCTCTACACCGCGCTCGCCCCCGTCGTGCTGCCCATCGGTCCGGCCGACCGGCAGGTCCAATCGATCCGGCGCGGGCAGGGCAAGCCCGACCTGCTCTCCATCTCCGCCGCCACCGAACAATGGTTGAGGCAGGGCTACGAGGCACGCATGAACACCGACGCGGTCACGCGCAACCTCGGTCCGATCCTCGCCCACGGCGAGCCCGAGACGGGAATGGGCCAGGGCGAGGCCGCCGAAGCCGACCAGGCGGCTGCCGAAACCGCCGCCCCCGAGACCGCAGCGGCCGCGGGCGCGGAAACGAACGGGGGCGTGGTCGCGATCGACTTCGGCGGGCTCGGTCCCGCCGCCGCATGAACCGGGACGCACGCAGCCGGCTCGCCGCCCAAGCGGCGGCGGCCGGCTACCCGCCCGACCTGCTCGCGCTCATCGCCCAGGCAACCCTGCCCGCCTACCAGCTGGGAGACCAACTCCAGGACGCGGAGATAGTGCAGATTGTCGAGGCCGTTGAAGTGCTGGCCCAGGCCGGCTACACCGCCGCGGCGCTGCCCGAGCAGCTGGCCGACTACCAGCAACGCCACGGCACGCAGTGGCGGGAGCGGTTCTGGACCCGGGCGCTGCGAACCGCGGCCGTTCGCTATCGCCACCCGGACCTCTACGGCCTGTCGCCTTGCGAGGTGGACCCCGACCGGCTCGCCCAGCACGCCTCCCGCCAACCCGCGCCGCCGTCCGCGGCGCGGGCCGCCTGACCTGCCGGACTCCACAGGAAGGAGCCACGATGAGCCATACCCCTGGTGCGGTCGCAAACGCGCCGACATCGCCGACGCGCCCCTCCGTCATGGCGGCCGAGCTCGCCGCGCGAATACCGATCCCCCTGAGGCTCCCGGAGCGATGCGACGGCGAGCCGATCCGGCACCTCTCCCACTCCAGCTGCCTGCTCTGGCAGGCGTGCCCGGATGCCTGGAGGCGCAGGTACATCCTTCGACAGCGCTCGCCGCAGACCGTGGCGATGTTCCTGGGCAGCCGGGTGGATGACGCGCTCAGCGACTACCACCGACACCTGCTCGACAGCGGTGAGCAACTACCGCTCGACGAGGTCCTCAACCGCTACCACACAGAATGGAGCGAGCAGCTCGAGGTCGAGCAGCAGCGCGCCGACGTGATCTTCGACGAGTTCGATCAGCCAACCGCCGTGGAGATTGGCGCTGCCGCGATCAAGACGGCGTTACGGGACCTGATCCCCAAGCTCGGGATGCCGGTCGCGGTCCAGCGCCGGGCCGAACTGACCCTCGCGCCGGGTCTGGAATGGACCGTCGAGGGCTACCTCGACCTGGAAACCACGTGGCCGCGCGCCGACGGCGAGCTGACCAGCGAGATCGTCGACTACAAGCTCAAAGGTGGCAACGCAATCGGCCACCCCCAGGCGGCGCGCGATCCGCAGGCGAGCCTGTACCTCGCGCTGCGATGGCTGGAAGGACAGCCCGCCGACGAGTTCACGTTCGCGCAGATCCTCCGCCCGGGTCGCAAGCGTCAGAGCACCAGCACATCGCTGGTCAAGACCACCCGCACAGTCGGGCAGATGCGGGCAACGCTCGCCAGGATCGCGCTGGCCGCCTCCCAGATCGTGGCCTGCCACGAGCGCTTCGGCCCGGACCGCCCCTGGGGGTTCGCCGACCCGACCGGCTGGAAGTGCAGCGAGCGTTTCTGCGCACATTGGGCCGCATGTCCGGGCGGCGCAGGCCTCTAGCGAGGCGCCCGGCCACAGCGCCGGTACCTAGCAAACGAGCCCAGACCCGCACACGACGGAAGCTCACGATGCCCAACACCTTCGCCGCCCACTACCAGGACCTGCTCCGAGCGCTCGGCGGGGACTGCCCGATCGAAGCGGGCGTCATCGGCCGGCTCGCCGACCACGAATGCGAGCACGGCCGGCTGCCCGGCGACCGCACCCCCAGGTGCGGATGCTGGCCGCAGGAGAACGCGAGCGTAATCGCGCTTCCCGAACCAGCACGCATACATCCGACCGCCGTCCGGCGGCAGGCCGCCTAGCCAGTCAGGCATGGGCAGCAGCAACGGCACGCACCGCTGCCCGATCGGCGACTGCCCCGCGCAGATCCCGAGCGGGCGCCTCATGTGCCCACGACACTGGCGGCTCGTGCCACCCAATCTCAAACGCGCGCTCCGCCGCGCCGGGGGCGGCGGAGACGGCGCCGGCAGCCGCACCCAGCAGAGGGCGGCCCGCGCGTGCCTCGACGCCGTGCAGGCCGCGTGTGAGCCCGCCTGCGATCAGAACCTTCGGCAGATGGTCCGCCGCTTCCTCGCCGGCTACCGGCACCCCAACCACATCAATGGCGAGAGCTGGGACGAAGAAGACATCACGCGCGTCATCCGCGTGCTCCGCTGCCACCCGCACAAGCCCGATCCCCGCACGCGCCGCTGCCTGCGCTGCGGCGCCACGCTCGCCACCTAGCTCACGCCGACCGACATGTCTCAACACGAAATCACGAGGAGACACTCACTATGCAGGACATCGCCAACAGCGCCCTCTCCGGAAATCTCACCCGCGACGTCGAGCTGCGCCAGCTGCCCTCCGGGGCCGACGTCGCACGACTGCGCCTCGCCACCACCACCCGACGGCGTAACGGCGAGGACTGGATCGAGAAGACCAACTATTTCACAATCGAAGTGTTCGGCGGGCAGGCTCGCGCCTGCGCGCAGTACCTCTCCAAGGGCTCGCGAGTGTTCATCGACGCCGAACCCGACTGGCGCGAATGGGCCGACCAGCAAGGCAACAAGCGCGAGGCGGTCACCTTCAAGGCCCGGTACGTGCTGTTCGAGAGCGGCCGGCGCGAGCCGACCCCCGACGGCAACGGCACAAGCGAGGCCACGCCGTCCCCTGCCGCCACGGTCACCCGATCCGCCGCAGCCTCATCACCAGCGGGGCGAACCCCGGAGGCGACCGCCGACGATCTGCCGTTCTGAGGATCGTTACCGACCAACCACGAGTCGCCGGCCCAGAACGTCATGCGGCGAGACGCCGGCGGCATCGACGATCAGGTACTGGCGGCACTGCGAAGCGCCACATTGAGCGGCATGCATGCGGTGATGAATCCCAACCTGATCAGCCGCCAAATCGGGTTGATCACCGGAACCGGATGGGGGCCAAGTCCGCAGGCTGTCACCGCGGCGCTGAATCGGCTTGCACGTGCGGGGCTCGCGCAGCGAGCCGGCAGCTCGCGCACCTGCTGGACGGTGACACGATGAGTCGCCGCGGCCCGAGCCTGACCGAAACGCGCTCGAGCTGCGCCGCACACCCACCGCCACCGTTCACGGCGGCGACCGCGGGCAGAACCTGCTCGGGCTCGCGCTGATGCTCGTCCGCGACGAGCCGCTCGCCGACGTGCGCACGCGCCTGACCGCGCTGGCGCCCTCCCGCTGAACGCCCGCGCGCCCTGCGCGCGCCCTCGCCACCAAACGCACGAACGCCCGCGATTGAGCGGGCGTCGTGCGCATCCTCGAAAGGAGCCTTCATGACGGATCTCCCCCACCCCGCTGCCCCGCCGGCGTCCGCCTCCACCCACTCCGGGCGCACCCTGAGCCTGCCCAGCTCGAGTGGCGGTCACGAACACGAGGAGCGAGACCGCCTCATCGCCCAAGCGCGCGGCACCGACGCCGCGCGCCAGCTGCAGCGCTGCTTCCCGCGCTGGGCCCGAGCATTCGAGCACCTGAGCCGCCGGGCGCTCGTGCGGCTGGCGGCCAACGAGCCGGTTGACGTCAACGACCCGGACGTGTGGACCAGCCGCGACGCCCAGACACAGGCGGTGCTGCGCCGCCACGGGCTGACCACCTTCAACTCCGGGCGGCTGAGCATGGCAGCCGTGAAGGCGCTGGTCGCCGGCCAGGCGGCCGCCGACCGCGAGGCCGGGCTCGGCTGGAGCCAACTGACCATCCCGGCGAACCGCCTGGACGAGCCTCTGCGCCGCGCGCACGCGCGGCTGCCGATCGACCTGAGCGACCCGAGCGTGTACGCACATGTCCACGACCAGCGGCGAGCCCTGGCCGGCAAGCTGGCGCTTCCCGCCGGCCAGGCAGACGACCTGTCACGCTGGGCGCTCTCCCACCCCGGCGAGTTCGCCCCCGAGGAGCTGCGGTGCTGGCGGATCGGCTCGCCCACCTGGCTTGCGCTCGCGGACGAGCAGCTCGACGGCGTGGAGCGGGTGCAGCGGCCGGTCGGCCTGTTCGTCGCCCCGGCGATCAGGACGGAGGGCTGGCAGCTGACCCCGGTGCTGTCGCTCGAGGCGATCCGGCTGCTCACCGCCCTCGGCGGACACGTCGAGCGCGACCTGTGCGCGGCGACGCTGCCGATGGACCGAGTGCCGGCGCTGCTCGATCGGATCGACGTGCACACCCTGCACGCCGGACCCAGGGAGTGCCTCGACTCCGCCGGCCAGCTCGCGCAAGAGCTATCGCGCGTGCTGCGCCAGCACGTCAGCCCGGGGGTGCCGCGCGACAAGCGCGACCGGTGGGGCAGGCTCATGGTCTCCCGGTCCGGCTACAAGAGCGACGCCGGGCCGGAGCGGTTCGAGCTGCGCCTGCGAGTGGTTACCTTTCCGGCCCGCGACTTCACCCAACGGCGGCTCGGCGCCAGGCGCCTGAGCGAGGTCCACTACGCGCAGGCCAGCGCGGCAATGGACCTCGGCGAGGCCGTCCAGACCGCAGTCGAGCGCGAGCTCCCGCTGCTCCTCTCAACCGAGGCCGCGGGGCAGCTGAAGGACAGCGTTCGCGTCGGCCGGATGAAGGGCCGCCCCGGAGCATTGACGATCACCAGCTCGGACGGCCTCAGCGCCACCACCCGCCGCCTGGTGGCCGAACAGGCGATCGCGGAGCTACGAGCACTCAAGCGGGCCGGGGCGAAGGTGACACTCGACGCCGGCGCGCGGCAGGTGGTGCGCATGACGGTCGCCCGGCCGCTCGAGGACGACCCGATACTGCTCGGCCGCCAGAAGGAGATCGCCGCGCTGAAGGTCGTGGGTTCCGGCGTGGACGCCGGGCAGGTCGGTACCGGAAAATCGGTGACCACCGGTCGAGCGCTCGCCCAACGCGCCACCGTCACTCGAAGGTTCCGCGGCATGGTGATCGCCGAGGGAAGGCTGCTCGGCCAGTGGCGCGACGAGCTCGCCAAAGGCGCGTCAGGTCGCGGGCTCCCTCCGCTCGCGCCGAACGTCGAACTGCTCGTGCTCGACGACCGGCGCCAGGTCGCCGGTCAGCTGCGCGCGTTCGACCGCGAGCTCGGCGACCGGCCGGGAGTGGTGCTGTGCGCCAACAGCATCCTGGACCGTTACCCGGCTGATCTGCAGGCGGTCCAGTACCACCTACTGGTCGCCGATGAGGCGCTGAGATACGCGAACCCGGCGACCGAAGCCCACCAGGCGCTCGCCCAGGTCCGCTTCGGGGCGGCCGCCGACTGCTGGCTTCTCACCGCCACCCCACGCGGCAAGAACTCCGAGCACCTCGACGTACTGGTCGGGCTGGCGGTCGGCGATGTGGCAATGGTGCACGAGCGGCTCAACGTGCGCGAGGCGGGCGACCTGCTCGACGAGTTAAACGCCCACCGCCTACGGGTCAACTACGGACGTCATTTCGTGAGGGTGACCCGGCGCGACATGCAGCGATGGATGCCGACCGTGCTACCCGCGAAACCGATTGTGGTCGACCCCGACCCGGCGCTTCACGAGCTGCTCGAGGCGATCCGCAAGGGCGGCCGGGAAGCCTACCGGCGGCTGCTCGAGGTGCTGCGCGAGCTGAAGCGATTGGAGTCCGGCACCCCGCTGTTCAAGCAGGCGCTGGCCGAACTCTCAAGAGCACAAGCTCTCGTGCTCGGAAATGTAGGCACCTATCTGGATGCTTCGGTCGACCCACAAACGCTCACCCGCTCCAAGGCAACGCTAGCCCAGGCGCTCGGCCGTCAGGGGCTCGTTGACAGGGCGACGCGCGGCGGCGGTGACGGGCTGCCGCTGCTGCGCGGGATCGTCGCCCAGACACTCGCCGCGGTCGCAGGTGAGGAACAGGTGCTGGTGTTCGCCGAGCGCGTGTGGTGCCTGCGCCAGCTCGCCGAAACCCTGCGCGAGCGCCACGGCGTCGAGGCGCACGTCGCCGACGGGCAGGTGAAAGGCCCCGAGTTCGAGGAGCTCAAGGAGCGCTTCAATGCCGGCGAGTACCCCGTGCTGCTGTTGTCCAGGATCGGGCAAGAAGGCCATAACCTTCAAGCGGCCTCGGTGCTCACACATCTAGATCTGCCCTGGGTGCCGACCGGGCTGGAGCAGCGCGTCGGACGAGCCGCCCGGCCCGGTTCGCGGCATGCCAGCGTCGCCACCTATATCCCTTACGTCCGCGGGGCCGCCCTTGAACATGTCGTCTCGGTGCTGGCACCGCGCGGCGGGGAGCACCATCAGATTTTGGACAGCTTCGAAGGGGTCCCGGCGAGCGAGTCGACCGTGGCGACGCAGCTGGGCGAGATCACCGGGCAGGTCGCCGAGCAGAAGACGCTCGACGGCTGGGCCGCCACGGCCGCCCGGCTGCGGGTCGCCGCGAGCGTATTCGGCAATTGACCAGTGCGTACGCAGGGCGCCCGGCTGACACGCCGGTCGTCCCGGCAACGAATGAGAGAAGGAGGCGCTCAATGAGCGTAATTACCGCTGCCCTCGGGCAGATCGACGCGATCGGAGCCGAGGGTGAACTGAACGCAAACCCGGCCGACGCTGTCAGCTTCGACCTCGACAGGGTAGCCGACCCGGTCGTGTTGCCGGACGGAAAGCGGATCTACCCGCCGCTGTTGTTCGGCGAGCCGATCGACGAGGTGGCATGCAAGCTGATCGACACGGAGAATCCGGCTGCCAGCCGGTTCCTTCGCCTAACGGGGCCTCCCGGCACAGGAAAGAGTCAGGTCGCTCGGGCGATCGCCTACAGGCTCTGGCGCAACCGCGGGAGGGAGGTTGAGGAACGGAACGGCCAGCCGTTCTACGGGCTGACGGAGATGCAGGTCGGGCCGGCGTCGGACGAATTCACCTTCCGCTACGACTTCGTCCCCGCAGCGGACGACGGAGGCAAGGTGAGACTGGTCCACTCGGCCCTGGTTACCGCGATGCTCGCGGGCGAACTACTCATGGTCGACGAGGTCAACTGCGCGCCCGAGCGGGCGTTGCTCTCGATCAACCCCGTGTGCGACGGGCGCCTCTCCCTCTACCTGCCATCAACAGGCCACACAATCGTGGCGAAGCCTGGGTTCGCTCTGATACTCGCGTACAACCCAGGTGTCCTCGACGGCACGGATCTGCCTGACGCTTGGCTCTCGCGCTTCCCGGCAGCGCTTGAGGTGCGGTCCAACTGGCCAGCACTGGTGAAACTCGGAGCGCCCGAGCCGCTGGTCGCGGCCGCCGCACGGCTGGACCAGCTACGGCTCGCCGGGGACGACGGACTGGTATGGAGCCCCCAGTTCCGAGACATCGAGTCGATCGTGGAACTGACGCGCCGAGTCGGCGAGCGCGTCGCGATCGGATTCTTCGTCTCCGACCTGCTCGAGCAGGTAACGGCCGGGAAGATCCAGGACGCGGAAGCGGCCGCCGGATGCCGGATGCTCGACGAGGCCGGCTACGGCCACCTGCGAGTCGGGGCGAGCTCGAAGATCCCGAACCTGCACGGCTACCCGCGGGCAGTGGCCGGATGATCGCCGCAGAAGACTAGGTGCCTGAGCCGGGCAGGCCCGGCGCCGGTCCGCTGGGTTAAATGAGAGGAAGTGACAATGACCAAGGCTCATAAAGCACGTGTGCGTCTAACGACCACGCAAGAGGTCACCCTGGCAGCGCTCTACGTGGAGCAAGCTGAGTTACCGGTGGTCGAGCTGGCAAGACGGTTCAACGTCTCGCCGGCGACGGTGTCAGCCGTCGTCCGCCGTCAGGGAGTGAAGCTGCGCCACCGTCCGATAGACGAGACGGAACGGGCGACGATGATTGCCCTTTACCGGAGCGGGAACCACTCGGGACGTGACATCGCAAACTTGATCGGCCATCACACGCAACCACCGTGCACGGCGTGCTCCGCGAGCTGCTGCCGGCGGAAGAGCGGCAACGCATCATCGGTCAGCGCAGACGGCTACGAGCGCGGAAGTATTCGGTCCGAGGTGACCTATTCGCAGAGCCGCTGTCCGACGCCGAACTCTGGCTGGTCGGCCTCCTGATGGCGGACGGTTACACCGACGGGCGAGCGGAGATTAGATTGGCGTTAACGGAGCGTGACCGCGATGCCGTTGAGTCAGCGCAGCGAGTCGCAGGAAGCGACGCGCCGATCGTGCGAATTCGGAACACGGGGTTGAGTCCAACCACTGGCCGCCCGACCCAACCCATGGTCTCCTGGGTCCTCTACAGCAGCGAGATCGCATCGCGTCTAACCGCCCTCGGCGTGGTACCCAGGAAGAGCTACCGACCGGACGTGCGCGTCCCTTCGGTGGTAGCCGACAGCTCGAGCTTCTGGCGAAGACTCATAGATGGAGACGGCACGATCTACTGGCAGCGACGTCATACCGGCAACAAAGTACGGGCCACGGGGGCCCTACGGGTGCTAGGCGGTCGCTCTCTGCTCGAGCAGTGGGTCTCGTTCGTGGTCAAGAGCATCGGCGGACCTTCTCCCCAAGTTCGCCCGGTGCGCGGGACCAAGATCCTTCATGAGTCAGGCCTAAGTGCGGCTCGCGCCTGGAGGATGCTGCACATCATGTACGCGCAGGGTGGGCCGGCCCTGGAAAGGAAGCGCAAGGTTGCTCTCGAGATTCTCAGGTCGCCGGCCCCGCAGCCGCACGTGGTTCCGATCGAGGTTGTTGAACTGGCGCTCGACGCGCTGGGGAACCGGGCATTGGATGACGTGCCCTACCGTTATGTGTGCCCCCAAACTGGAGCACGGCTAGGTTGGCTGTTGTGGTCCGCGCGACGCGGCAAGCGTCCGGACCTGCACGAACTCTTCGAGAAATACGATGCGCGGTGGCGTTCGTCGAGGCCAAAGCCGCTCATCCCCATTGACCGCGTCAAAGTGGCGCTCGACGAACTCGGCAACCTGCCCTTGCATGAGGTACCCGACAGGTATCGATGCCCGAGGACCGGCGTGCGCTTGGGTGAGTTGCTGCAGTCAAGTCGCGTATGGCGTGGGGAACGTCCCGAGCTGCAGGCGCTCTTCCGAACGTACGATGCAAAGTGGCGGAGTGTGCCGGAGCGGGCTCGGAAGCCAATTCCTACTCACCTCGTCGTGCTGGCGCTCAGTCAACTCGAATACTCACGATTGAGTGATGTTCCGCAGAACTATGTGTGCTGGCAGACCGGTGTCCGTTTGGGTCGGCTGGTGTCTAACGCCCGCCGTCGCGGCACGCGTCCGGATCTGACCGAGCTCTTCGCCAGACACGATCCGCAGTGGGACGCCGGCGGCTAGTCACCGCCACCATCAGGCCGGTCTGCCCCTCAGGGGCTTCGGTCTGTCGTTCCAAGCCGCGGCAAACCAGCCTGGACCGCCAACAGTCGCCCTGGTGCGAGATGCGCTAGCCGTGTTAAGCAACCGAACGGGTGCTGGTATCGCGCGGCCTTGCCGGCTCGCCTTGAGAGAAGAACCAGTGAAAGGAATGCGCGTATGAGTGCGATTACGCTCGGCCAGCCTGACGATCTTGGATTTGACGCGGTGGACGCGAATGCGTCCGACTCGATCAATTTCGAGCGAGGTGGGCCGGGGAACCGGACGCCGCAGATGGTGTCGCGATGAACCCCACGATAAGCCGCGGCGCGAGTGAGAGCAGCCGCTTCGCGCGTGAATTGATCCGCGCAGTCGCGGCTCGTGGGAGGCTGGACTTTGTCTTCCAGGCCTTATCAGACCACTGGACACTGATCCTCCAGCGGATATTTCCCGTGTGGTGTGTGGTCGGTCCCGGACTAGCCGACCCTGGGCATATCGAGCTAACAAGCCGCACCGTGTACCTGGCCAGCGACCAGTTGCTTGGAAGTCGCGACCAGATCGTGGCGGGGGACCTCGAGCCGCGTCGGGTGCTTGCGACATTCGGCGTCGCGATTCATGAAGTCCTCCATGCCGTCCACTCCAAGAGCTGGGTATCGGACTGGGACACGGCGTTAGCCGACAGCGAAGACATAGACGAGCGCCAGCTCGCAGTAGACCGCCGGTTGCTCGAGGAGCCGCGGATGGAGGCCAACGGGGTGCGAGAATTTCCCGAGGGCAGCCGCCGCGGCAAGTTCATCCGCCGCGCGATCGGTGCCGCTGCGATCGAAGTGATCCTGCCGAGGCTCAGCGAGGCGCTGATGCTGGAGGCGTTGATGGCCGGATCGGTCAGCCGTGACCTGGCCGGGCGCAGCATGGTGTACCTGAAGGCGCGGTGTCACTACGGCGTTTGCGACCCGACCAGGCTGGGGCCGCTGCCCGGGCTGTGGGCGCAGGTGCTCGGTCCAGACGACGTAGCACGGCTCGATGATCTGTTCGCCCGGCTGATCTGGGCCAGGGACGGCGACAACGATGCGCTCGACCGCTACGCGAGTCAGTACCGCGAGATCATCGGGCCTCCCCCACCTCCATCACCCGGCGGCGGCCAAGGCGAAGGCGGGGCGAGCGAGGCCGGGGCGAGCGGCACCGGCGGGAACGCGGACGCCGAGTCGACGACCGACGGCGCAGAGCCAAGCCCGCAATCGCTCGGCGAGGCGCTCGAGCAAGCCGCCCGCGAGCAGCGCGAGGGACAGCTTGAGCAGCTCAACGAGGACGTCGACCTGCAGACGCTGCTCAAGGCCGCGATCAAGCCCGAGCCGCCGAGAGACCGCGGCCGCGGCACCGGGATGCCGACCGGCCGGCTTCCCGACCGCGGCGTCGACCGTCCGCCGATGGCCGACGAAGTGAACATGGCCCGACAGTACGCACGCCGGCTGCACCAAGCGCGTAAGGTCGGGCTCAAGCGGATCGACAAACGCACGCCTGGCGGTCGGTTCAACGGTCGCGCCCACATGCGCGCGCACGCCCAGCGGACGATCGGCGCGCCGGTCACCCCGCACCCCTGGGAAATCACGAAGGTCGTCACCGCGCCGCTGCAGGAACCTCATGTGGGGCTAGTGATCGACACATCCGGCTCGATGAGCTCATACGAGTACGCGTTAGGCCCGATCGCGTGGGTGCTCAGCACCGGCCTCCGAGAGTTCGGCGGTCGCTGCGCGATCGCCCTGTTCGGCAACGGCGCGGAACTGCTGACCGATGGAAGCGAGCCGCTGCGGCTCATCCCGGGAATCCGCACCGGCGGCGGCACCGCCTTCGGCGGGGACGCGATCACCCTGTGCGCCGACCACCTCGAGTTCCACAACCCCCGTCGGCCGAGATTCACCTATGTGATTTCAGACGGCGGGTGGCATGACACTCAGGCGGGCGTGCAGAAGATCCACGAGCTGCGTGACCTGGGCGTGCCGGTCGTGCACATCAGCATCGGTCTCGAGCCGCTGTCGGTCGAGGCCGGGAGAGTGGTCACGATCACCGACCCCGCCAGCGCGATGGACATTGTCGCCGCTGACACCGTCGCCGCGCTCCGCGCCCGCCGCGGCCGACGCTGAACCCACCGGCCCGCACGGCACCGGGCCCGGGCCGGAACCACCTGATACGAAAGGAACCTCACGACAATGACTGCATGCAACCCGGCCCTGCTGCCGGACCCACCGCTGTTCGACGTCACCGACATTGCCAAGAAGGGCGTTGAGGGCAGCATCGAGCGGTTCGGGCTCGACGAGATCGAGCTTGGCCCGAACGCGCGACGCGAGGTGTCCGAAGACGGCATCTCGAGACTTGCCGGACTCTTGATGCGGGCCGGCCAGCTGGTTCCCTGCATCGGCTACCGCCGCGAAGTCGACGGGCCCGTCACCGTCTACGAGGGCCAGCGGCGCTACCTGGCCGCACGGAAAAGCCACGAGCTCGCCGGCACCGAAGGGTACGAGGGCCTCAGCCCCGTGCACAGCCTGATCGTGCTGCTGCTCGACCACGAGCCGACCGCGGACGAGATCCGACGGATCCAGGCGATCGCCAACAACGCGCGAGAAGCGCTCACAATCGTCGATCAGCAAAACCAGTTCGCCGACTGCTGGCTTGCCCGCGCCGGGCTGGGCGACGAGGACCGGATCGCCGCCGTATGCGCCGACCTGGGGATCAGCGCCAAGAAGGCGCACAACCTCCGCCGCCAGCTCACACTCCCCGAGCCGATCCGCTCCCGCGTCGCCGAGCGGCCGGTCGCCAACCAGCTGTCGGCGACCATGGCCAACCAGCTCGCCAACATGAACGAGATCGCTCCCGAGCTGACCGAGGCAGTGGCCAACCGGATCACCAGCCCCGAGCTCCAAGACAAGGCGGTCAAGGACCTCGGCGCGTTCGTGCACCGCACCGTCGTCGAGGACGAGCACACCTACGCGATCCGAATCGACGACGGGGCGATGCTCGACGGGCACGAGCAGGTCCAGCAGGCGCGCGCGCACCTCAGCGACGCGACCACCGAACCGCTGGCCGGGATCCTCGGCTGCGAGCCCGACGAGCTCGAGAAGGAACTCGACACCCTCGCCGCGCGCGCCAAGAACACGGCGCTGAAGGTCAGGATCACCGGCGCGATCCGAGACCGCGCCCGCACCGGGCGTTACGCGTTCGTGTACGACCGCGGGCCCGACTTTGCCGCCACCATCTGGGTGATCGACCCCATATTCATGCTCGACCTGGTGCGTGAGCAGCTCGGCGAGAACACCGACGGTGCCCCCGCGGCCGAGCACGCCTACTTCGCCGGAGCGAAGCTCTCAGACGATGAGATGCGCGACGCGGCCGCCGCAGACCAGAAGCGCCGGCAAGCCGAGCGCCAACGCCAAGCCGACGCCGAGCGCAGCAACCTCGGGCTCGGCCACGACATCGCCGCCGGCCTCATGGACCCCACTGCAGACCAGCTCGACGCGCTGCGCGGAATCGTCTGCTACCTCGTCGCGGACCACTACCGGGAGGTGATCGCCTACGGCGCCGGCTGGACCGACCGCGAACGTCAACAGCCGGTCGGCGACAGCAACCGTTTCGAGCCGCGGCATACCGACGCGATCGTCGCCGCCGAGCTGCAGCGCGCGCTCGAGGAGCCCGACCCACTGCGCGGGATCGCGCAGCTCACCGCGCGCTGGGCCGCCGCGTTCGTGCTCAACCCCGACGGCGTGACCCGCACGAAGGCGCTCGGCCGCGAGCGGATCGCTCGCAAGCTCTCAGACGCGCTGCCCGGCGGCGAGAACCCGCTCAGCGCAGCAGTGTGGCAGTTCATGCGTCCCATGCTGTCCCCCAACCTCGCGCAACTGAACCGCGACGCGTTCGTACTCGATGAGGCGCTCGAGAGCACGGTGCGTGTCGACGAGCACCGCGGCGACTCGGAACTCACCGATCTCGACCTCGGCGAAGAGGACGCAAGCACGGCGTAAGAGCAGGCTGACTGGCCTCCCCGTCCCCGCGTCGAGGACGGGGAGGCACGGTCGCGCCAAGGCGACAGGAGTGGTGGGAGAAAACGGACGCGAGCGGCAGCCTTTTTTTGCCCTGGGCGGCTGTCCAGCACGTTCGGTAGTGAAGGCGTGAGCGGACCGCCGCTCTTACTCTCGCGAAATGCGAGGGCGAGAGAGAGAGACGAACGCGCGACGCGCTGGTGGCCCCCGTCCGAGGGGTGCGCCGGGCGGTTGACGTTCGCAGTAGTTGCGCGGAGCGGAGGTTGCGTGCTGCATGGGCGGCGTCGTGCTGATTCTCGCCCGTGCCCGAGCCTCAGGCTCGTCCGGACCGTAGGGTCGGAGCGATCGTCCGACGGCGCTGGTGAGCTCGATCGGCGGTCACGCCGTCGGTTAGTGGTTCGCTGACGCGTGCGTTTCATAATTGGGTCGTGGTGGCGGGTGCACGGATACTGGTGGTCGATGACGACGCGGTGCTACCCGTGCGTCGCGACGGGCATCGCCCACGCGTCGCAGAGCGCGCCATCGCGTCCGGTCATCAGGTTCCAACCGCACGCCGACAGCGAGTTGCTTATTGCAGGCCGCCGGCAGCGGTCGTGGTACAACAGCAAAGAGGGAATTAGGAATGGGACTGGCAGACACGTCTCGCAACCGAGCATCGGGCTGATGTCGCTACCCGTGATGGTCGCGGTGGCGGTTGCCACATTCATGCTCGCGGTGGCCGCGATTCGGGTGTGGGCTCCCCGCTCGCGCGCGCGACCGGAGCCGCCGGTCACCGAGGCCGACGCGCGGGCTCACGCGTCGCCGCTCACGCGGAGCGTCCTGTCGGTGACCACGCGGTCGCGGCCCGGCGTACCAGGTGACACCGACACGTAGCGGCCCTGTCGGGGCGTAACCTCACTCGATGACCTCGCGTTCGGGCGTTCGAGGTCCGCCAACACCCGACTGGCCTGACATGAGTCGCGTCTTGCTTCCCCGAGCCCTCACCTCTGAGGGTGGACGCGGCGATCCCGACCGAGTGACCTATCAGCTTGGTCCGATCGGCCAATCGCTCGCGGCACAATCCGCTCGTGTACGCAGGACCAGGGTTCCCGTCTTCAGGCCCGAACTAATATGGCTGGCGAAACACGACTTCGGTGGCCGCTTCGATCAACACCAACCCGGGCGGCACCAAAGCGACCCTCACTCTCGTGGGCACGATGCCCAACTTGGGTCGCGTCCATATTGACCCACACGAGAGGTAAACATGACTGACTTTGTCCAGACCGAGATCAAGGCGATCGAAGACCAGCTTCGCCTCCTACAGGACGAGGCGTCGCGCCTGGAGGCGGCCCGCGCTGCGCTGACGGGCGGGGCGCGCCGGCGTGGACGGCCGGCGACAAACGGGGCCACACGGATACCCGCGCGTGCGGCGACCCGCCGCAATGGTCGCTCAGCCGCCCCGCCTCCTCGCCGAGGAGCTAACACGCGCGCCACCCAGGCGCTCGAGCTCGTTCGGGAGAAGCCCGGGATCACGATCCCCGAGATCGCCAAGGCGATGATGATCGAGCCCAACTATCTGTATCGCGTCCTACCGCGGCTGGCCTCGGACGGTCAAGTCGTGCGCGACGGTCAGGGCTGGCATCCAGCGTCGTCGTCGACGTCCACTCGCGCTGAGCCTGCGCGTAACGCTCCCGCAGGCAAACAGCCACGCGCCGCCAGATCCCAGCCAGCGGCCCCCGCAACCCGGGCGACACGGGATCGGCGAAGCAGCGATTTGACATCGGCGACCAGCCGCGGCGCCACGAAGGCGTCGGTGCTCGCCGCACTCGCGGGCGGCGACGCGATGACCGCCGGCCAGGTCGCCACCAAGGCCGGGCTCGCGCGGCCCACGGTCTCGACCACGCTGTCCAAGCTAGCCAAGACCGGCGAGGTCCAGAAGGCCGATCGTGGATACCGCCTGAGCTCCGCCGCGTAGACGCCGACCAGGACCAGCAGCCGCAGGCCCCGGCGTTTCTATCGAGCCTCGCCGCTCGGCGCCGGCGATCTGGTCGGACGGACAAATCCCGAAGGCCAACGGTCCAGCCCGCGCCAACCGCACCCCGGCGCGACGGCTAGTCCAACCAACTCATCTCCTTTTCTAAGCGTGGGGTCGGTCCAGCACGACCAGTAGCCAGAAGAACCGACCACGCGCCCCGGTACCTATGAGTCGGCATGCGCACGACCACCGGTGGACCGATGGACCGCGTGGCAGAGCGCAAACGCGCCGTGATACTCGCCCGGCACTACCGGGAAGCGGAAGGACTGACAATCGCACAGATCGCCCAGCGGCTCGGCCGCTCCCCGGCAACGGTCAAGGGCTACTTCTACGACCCTCACGGCGAGAAGGCCAAAGCGGTCAAGCGCCGCTACCTGGGAGTCTGCCGGGGCTGCGGCGCGCCGACCCAGCCGCGCAGCCGCAAGAACGACGCCTTCGAGTACTGCAAGGCCTGTCACCCCGGCGCAACCGCCACCCGCTGGACAGCCGCGCGGGTGCGCGAAGCGATGCGCGCCTGGCAAGACCGCTACGGCCGACTCCCCTCCTCGTACGACTGGTCGCGAACCCACGCGCGCCGCCGCGGCGCGCAAGCCTTGGAGCGACTCGACGACGGCGACTGGCCGCCCGCAAGCGTCGTCGGCGACGTGTTCGGCACCTGGGAGATCGCGCGCGTGGACGCGCGCGCCGACCGATGACCCCGCGCGACCGGTCACCCGCCGCGACCATCCCCGCTCCGCCGCCGCGGTCCGGAGCACCGCACCGCTGCCGGTCCACTTTCCGGCATCCACCGGCGCATGTCGAGACACAGCTCAGGTCCGGCGCCGGCGACGATCTGGAGCAGTTCGCGACCGAGCACCTCGTGCACGAGCGCCCAGTGCCGGGCGCTCATGCTGGCGCCCTACCGGGCGAGCCGCCAGACCGACGCGCTCGAGCTGTTCAGACGACCCGGGGCCAGCTGGTCGAAACCCTCGGGCTTCTGACCCTTCCGGAGATCGCCGAACTGCTATCGCTCCCGCCGTCAGGTGCACGGGTCGTGCGTTCAGCGCGGTTGGATCGCGCCGGCGTGGCACGCCTTGCGGTACGCCTGGGAATCCCCCCAGGCGTGTCAGGTGCAGGGCCGTTCAGACCCGAGATCTCTCAATGGCGCAACGACGGCACCCAGCTGACCGGCCAGCGCTCGCGCGGTGACTGGGGCGATGAGACCGTCGGTGTCTGCATCCGGTCGATGTCGCCCGAACCACTTGTGCCGCAACTCCGCGAACCAGACCGGTCGCATGAGACCACTTAGGCTCGACGCCCTGATCCGAGTAAGCAAACTAGGAGACCGGGAGGCCAAGGATCTCCGGTCCCCCGATCAGCAGCGGGACGTCATCACAGGCTGGGCCGCGCGAAACCACGCCGAGGTTGTCCGCGAGCACGTCAACGTCGGACTGTCCGGCAAGACCGTCATCGGCCGCTCCGACATCGAGGCGGTGCTGAAGCGCATCCGGGAGGGTGCGACCGATGGATTGATCGTCGCCTACGCCTCGCGCCTGTCACGAGCCCGCGTGGGAGAGGCCGAGCGCCTCAAGGATGCCATCCTCGACACCGGCGGACGCCTCGTCATTTGTGACATGGGCGGCGAGTACGCCGATACCGCCACCGGCGAGTTCACCTTCACCGTCCTATCCGCCATCTCCCGCTTTCAATGGCGACAGACTAGGGACTTCTTCAACGCCGCCCGCAAGACCGCCATCGCACGCGGTAAGTGGTGTGGCATCTGCCCGTTCGGCTACCAGTACGCCGATCCCAGGAGGCGCGCCAACGGACGGGGACTCATGGACACTCATCTGGTGCCGGACGAGCGGACGGCATGGATCATCCCTGAGCTCTTTCAGAGGAAGGCCGCCGGGGCCACGTGGCTACAACTGGCACGTTGGCTTGACGAGGTAGCCCCCAAACCCGACCGGAGGCACTGGATACGGCGCTCGGCGGAGTGCATCATTAGGAACCGAATCTACCTCGGCGAGGCCCGTTGTGGTGAACATGTCAACCTCGCCGCCCACCAGGCGCTGGTTACTCCCGCCCTTTGGCAGGCCGCACAGAGCCCCTCGGGGCAAGCGACCCCACGAGGCAGATACCTCCTGACCTCGCTGGTGCGGTGTGGCACCTGTGGACATCGCATGAGGGGCAACACCATGGGTTCGCGCAGGACCCCGGTGTACGGATGCTGGAACCTCGATTGTTCCTACAATGTCACCATCATGGTCGCCAGGCTGGACACCGAAATCATCCGCCAATGCGCGGACCGCATCTCGAGCTACGCAAAGCCGACACCGCGCGATGACGGCGCCGCCCAGCTCGATACCCGGATCAAGCATGTGACTACCCGGATAAATAAGCTGATGGAGCTCGTCCCGACTTGCAAGGCTGGCAAGGCCACCCGCCAGAAAACGCTCGCAGCCCTCGAGGCAAGGCTCGAGGCTCTCGAGCAAGACCGCTATCGGCTCGTCGCCCAATCGCCTCGCCGGGTTCTGGATGGCCTCCCAGATTCGTTGCGAATGGTCGAAGCGGATGTCCGATACGACAAGCTCGCGAGCATGCCCCGCGACACCCAGCGCCAGATCCTCCGAACCTGGATCGACCGTATCGACGTGGCGCGAGCCAAAGGCCATGGTCGCTCCATCGTCACCGCTGACCGGGTATCAGTGCGATGGAAAATCTGACGCTCCAAACGCTGCCTCAGGAGCTCCGGACGGGCTGACGTCGCCGCAGTCGCTACGCGCTTGAATCGTCGTGAACTCGCTAAGGTTGATGCGCCCATGCACACCCGCGGTCTCGCGCCGGTGCATCGGAATTTGAGTCCATGACCCTCCGCCCCGCGTGCGTGTCGAACCACCCCCGGACCCAGAATGATGGCATGAGGCCGCTGCGGCTCGATGCCCTGATCCGCGTGAGCACGCTCGGAGACCGCGACTCCAGCGACCTCCGGTCGCCCGATCAACAGCGCGACATCATTACAAACTGGACCGGGCGCAACCACGCGAAGGTGGTCCGCGAGCACGTCAGCGTCGGACTGTCCGGCAAGACCGTCATCGGGCGCTCCGACGTCGAGGCCGTGCTAGAGCGCATCCGAGCGGGTAGGACCGACGGGCTGATCGTGGCGTACGCCTCCCGCCTGTCGCGAGCCCGCGTCGGAGAGGCCGAGCGCCTCAAGGATGCCATCCTTGAGGCGCACGGACGCCTGGTCATCTGTGACATGGGCGGCGAGTACGCCGATACCGCCACCGGCGAGTTGACCTTCACGATCTTATCGGCAGTCTCCCGCTTTCAATGGCGACAGATCAGGGACCGTTACGACACCGGACGCAAGGATGCGATTGCTCGCGGTAAGTGGGTCGGCACGCCTCCCTTCGGTTATCGATATGCCGATGCCAGGAGGCGCGCCAACGGGCGAGGCGTCATGGACACTCACCTGGTGCCGGACGAACGGACGGCATGGATCATCCCTGAACTGTTTCAGCGAAAGGCCGACGGCGACACGTGGCTGCAGCTGGCACGCTGGCTCGACGAGGTAGCCCCAAAGCCCAACGGGAGACGGTGGACGAGGCGGGCAGTCGAAATCATTATCAAGAATCGTATCTATCTCGGCGAGGCGCGTCACGGTCAATATGTTAACCTCTCGGCCCACGAGGCGTTGATTACTCCCGCCCTGTGGCGGGCCGCTCAGATCCCGACGAAGCATGTGACGCCGGAAGCCGACTACCTGCTGACCTCGCTCGTGCGATGCGGCACCTGCGGCCATCGTCTGAGGGGCAAACACTTGAGTCGTAGAGTTCGAAAACTGATGTATGAATGCTGGAACGGCGATTGTCCGTACAAAGTTGCCATCATGGTGGACACCGTGGAGAGCGAAATTTTGCACCAATGCGCGAATCGCATCTCGATCTACGCAGCGGCAGCACCACGCGAAGAGAGCACCGCTAAGCTCGATGCCCAGACCAAGCAAGTGACTGCTCGGATAGATAACCTGATGGAGCTGGTTCCAGCCAGCCGCCCTGGGATACGCGCTCACCAAGAGAAGCTCGCAGCCCTCGAGGCGGAGCTCGAGACCCTGGAAGACGTTCACTATCGATTGGCCGCACAATCGCCTCAGCGGGCTCTTGAAGCCCTTCCGTACTCCGTGCGAATGGTTACAGCGGATAAGCGCTCCGACAAGCTCGCGAGCCTACCGCTTGACACCCAGCGCCGCATTCTCCGAACCTGGATCGAGCGCATCGAGATTGCCCGAGCCAGGGGTCTCGGTCGGGTCATCATGACGGCTGAGCGTGTGTCTGTGGTATGGAGGATTTGACTCCAACGCTCGCTCGAGAGGCCACCCGGCAGAATCCCGACGACCTCCGGTCGCATGTCAGATAGCCACGTATGACCCGCGCTCGTGACCCTGCTGGTGGGCAGGTGACTAATGGGGGAGCGCGTACCGGTAGCAGACCGTCCCCGGATCCCGACTCGCAGGCGAATTGCCGACTAGCCCTGCGCCCTCGGCTGACTCATCCGCCCCCGCCATTAGCTCGGTGACGCTGACAGGGTGCTCCGATCGCGCCAGTCACGGGCTCGCATGGCCCGGTGCCCACCGGCTTGCGGCTTACGACGCGGCCGCCCTCGTCGGGCGAGCGCCGTCCGCCGTCTTGGTGTCAACCGGCTGGTCGTGTCGGTCATATATACCTCCACGCGGAGTCGTGCTCAGGGCGTGTCGGGCGCTCCCGTGTGGCCCACGCCGCTGAAGCGGGGAAGGTTTTGACTCTCCATCCATGCCTGCACGTCCTCGCCCATCAGGGCCTCCTGCGGCGACGAGGGGTAATAGCCGTCGTTCTCCCGTAGCTCGATGGCCCAGGCCATCAGCAGCCCGACCAGCTCCGGCAGGTCGTCCCCGAGCGAGTCGTGCATCGCCATGCACAGGCGGTCGGTGACCTGCTCGATGTCCTCCCGCGCTCCCCGACCCGCCTCGGTCGGCCGGCCGTCGACCAGCAGGCCGCGCTCGGTAAGACGCGCCTCAGCCGCATCCTGGTCCGCGTCATCCCAGCCCCGTGTGACCGCGTAGGTCCGCGGGACGGCGCGAGCCGGCGGCTGTCCGCGTCAGGTCGGCGGGGCGCCGTCGACGGTGAGCCGTTCACCATTGCCACACCAGCCCGGGTGGATCGCGTTGAACGGCGTGAAATCCCAATCGAACGATTGATTCGTGGACAGCCCCGCGATAGTTACCGCACGAGCGCCCGCGCGCGGATGTGTGGTCACCGCTCGGCCTCGAAACTCCACGTCACTACCGCCGTTGCCGCTCTTTGCGGCGTCCGAGGACGCCTTGACGAGGCCTCCCCATGGCCATATTGTTATCAACCGGTGGTTCGGTGGTGACTGTCTGAGCCGCCAACCGGCGCGGGGCGGTCGAGATCGAGATCTCCAGCTGATGCGAGCATATGAGCTCCAGAGCTTCGATGGGCCGAGCGGGCTGCGGCTCGCCGATGCCCCAGAGCCCACTGCAAACGGCGAGGTCGTCGGCGACGTTCATGCAATCGGGATCAACTTCCCCGATCCATTGGCGACGCGGGGGCGCTATCACCACAAGCCCGAGCTGCCGTTCATCCCGGGCTGCGAGATCGTTGGGGTTGTCCCCGAGGCGCCCGCACACTCGGGCTGGCAGATGCCATGAGTCTATACCCCGAGAGGCCATGGCTGGCCCTTTACGACGAGAGGATCGCGGCCGACACCGAGATCCGGTACGAGAACGCCTTGGACATGTTCAAGGCGTCGGTGGAGCGTGCGGGCGACCGGCCGCTGATCCACTATTTCGAATCGACCTTGACCCTCGCGGAGGTCGATCGGATCACCGATGCCTACGCGGTCGCGCTCAGAGATGTGGGAGTCAATCCCGGAGACCGCGTCGCCTCGTACCTCCAGAACGTTCCGCAGTTCCTCTTGACGATGGTCGCCTCGTGGAAGGTGGGAGCGATCATGATTTCGATCAACCCGATGTGGCGCGAGCGCGAAATCGGACTCGTCCTGCGTGACTCCGAAGCGGCGGCGCTCGTAACACTCGAGACGTTGTACGGCGATGTGGCGGCGTCCGTCGTGCCCGATACGAGCGTCCGTGCGGTGATCACGACCTCCGAGCTCGACTTCCTCGACGGATCCGTCCCCGCGCTACTCAGCCGCGTTCAGCGCCGCCGCCACGATGGAACGCACGACCTGCTCGAGCTCGTTCGCGAACGCGACGGCCGGAGCCTCGAGCCAACGACGTTGCGCGGTGACGACGTCGCGTTCCTCACCTATACGTCTGGCACGACCGGACCGCCAAAGGGCGCGATGAACACGCACCGCAACGTCGTGTTCACCTCGCAGACCTACCGTGACTGGTGTCACTTACACCCGGACGACGATGTCGTCCTCGGCATCGCCCCGCTGTTTCACGTCACCGGGTTGATCGCGCACATCGGCGTCAGCATGCTCACCCCCGCTCCGCTGATCCTGTCCTACCGGTTCGATCCGGCAGAGACCCTGCGGCTGATCGAGAAGCACCGCGCGACCTTCACGATCGGGGCGATCACTGCCTTCATCTCGTTGATGGAGCATCCAGACTCAGCCACCCGCGATCTGTCCTCGCTCAAGAAGATCTGGAGCGGCGGCGCTCCGATACCGCCGGCGGTGACCGAGGCGTTCGAGACCCGTTTCGGTGCGTACATCCATGGGTGCTACGGGCTGACCGAGACGACATCTCCTTCTCATGTTGTCCCCTTCACGCAGCGCGCCCCGGTGGATAAAACCTCGGGCGCCGTAGCCGTCGGCGTACCGGTCTGGAACACGATCGTGCGCGTGCTCGACGACGACGGAAACGAGCTGCCAACCGGCGAGGCCGGAGAATTGGCGACGAGCGGGCCGCAGGTTGTGGCGGGTTACTGGAACAACCCAGCGGAGACGGAGCACGCCATCCCTGGGGGAGAGCTTCGGACAGGCGACATCGGGTTCATGGATGAGCAGGGCTGGTTCTACGTCGTCGACCGCAAGAAGGACCAAATCAACGCTTCCGGGTACAAGGTCTGGCCGCGCGAGGTCGAGGACGTGCTCTACGAACATCCGGCGGTCCGCGAAGCGGCCGTCGTCGGCGTGCCGGACCCGTACCGGGGCGAGACCGTGAAAGCTTTCGTCAGTCTCAGAGCCGGACAGTCGACCGACGAGGCGACGCTGATCGCTTTCTGCAAGCAGCGCATGGCTGCGTACAAGTACCCGCGGCAGGTCGAGATCCTGGACGAGCTGCCGAAGACCGACAGCGGCAAGATCCTGCGTCGCGAGCTCCGATCGCGATCCGTCGTCGGAGCGTAGGGCGAGTTCGACGGCCGACCTCCGGCGACCTGACAAAACCTGAACAGAGATCGCCACCACATGAACACCTACCCGCTCTTCGAGGCCCGCCGCGCATTAACCGCGCTCTCGACCCGACGTCGCCTTCGACGCCTACCGCGAATCCCTGATGCCGGCGATCTCAAACTCGACTTCTTCGTCGATCCGGAGCCGGCGGCAGGTCGTTGCCGCAATGTGACAGACGTGATGTCTGAGCGCCAAGTATGTGGGATCTGACCGCGGAGCAGCGGGAGATCCGCGACCTCGCTAGGCGCTTTGCGGACGAGCAGATCGCTCCGAACGCAGGGCGCTGGGATCGGGAACACCACTTCCCTAGGGAGCTTTACTCGGAGATGGGGCAGCTTGGCCTGATGGGCGTCTGCGTGCCGGAGGGGTACGACGGGGTGGGCGCCGACTATCTGTCCTACACGCTCGTCCTGGAGGAACTGTCGCGCGCGGACGCCTCGGTCGGGGTCACGCTGGCGGTGCACCTCGGCGCGGGGACATTGCCCATCCTCAACTGGGGCACCGAGGACCAGAAGCAGAGGTACGTCCCGCCGCTCGCGCGCGGGGACGAACTGTGCGCGTTCGCGCTGACGGAGCCCGAGGCCGGGTCGGACGCGAGCAACCTCCGGTCCAGCGCGATCGGTGGACGAATCACCGGTACCAAGCAGTGGATCACCAACGGCTCCTACGCCTCGACGTTCACCGTGTTCGCCAGGGAGCAGGACACGGGGATCTCCGCGTTCCTCGTCCGGCACGACGCGCCGGGGTTTGCCGTCACGCGCGAGGAGGAGAAGATGGGTCTGAACGCCTCGTCGACGGCCGACCTCGTGCTCGACGAGACGCCGGGCGAGCGGCTCGGCGCGCCCGGTCACGGGATGCGCATCGCCCTCTCGACCCTCGATGGCGGCCGCATCGGCATCGCCGCCCAGGCGGTCGGGATCGCGCGGGCAGGGTTCGAGCTCGCGACCGAGTACGCAAAGGAACGGCACGCGTTCGGCGGCCCGATCGGTCGCTTCCAGGCGATCCAGCAGAAACTCGCCGATATGCAGACCGAGATCGAAGCCGCGCGTGCGCTGGTCTGGCGCGCGGCCCGGCTCAAGGACGCGGGCCGGCCGCATACGGTCGAAGGGGCACAGGCCAAGCTGTTCGCCAGCCGGGTAGCCCGCACGCAAACCGGAGAGGCCCTGCAAATCCTCGGCGGGTACGGCTACACCAAGGAGTTCCCGGCGGAACGCTATTACCGCGACGCCAAGGTGACCGAAATATACGAAGGCACATCGGAGATCCAGCGGCTCGTGATCGCCCGTGCGCTGCTCGGCGAGGCGGCGAAGGCGTGACGGCCATGGCGGGCGTCGACGAGATCTGGGCCGATCTGCACGACGGAGTGCTCGAGATGTTAGGCGCCGAAGTCGGCTTTGTGCCCCTTCCGCTGATGGCCGTGGCGCATGCAAGGAAGCATGGTCGGTCGATGTCGCCACCGGCGGGGCGGTACCCGGGCTGCTACTGCGCGGCGCGATCGGCGGTGCCGCCTTCAGCCAGCTGCTCTCGAGCTACGACGAGTACCCAATCCTCGACGCCACCCACCGCGCGGGGGCGAAGGTCCCGCCGCCCTATGGGCACCTGAACGAAGTCGCCGGCAAGGACGCCTTCGTGATGGCCAGGGTCGTGGATGAGACGATCGGCCGCCGGATCGTCCGCAAGCCCGGGTTCGCGCACACGCGCGGTGCTTCCGCTGCAGATGGCGCAGGAGACGGCCCGCATCCATTCGATCGCGCTCGAGCACGTGCCGTTCTTTGAGGGGCCCCAGCAGCTGCCGTCGACGCCTACCGTGCTCGACAGGTTGGAGGAGATGCTCGACGGCCCCGAGCTGCAGCCTCCGATCGAGCATGGCGTGAGGTGGCTGCGAGATCACAGACCGACCGAGCATCGCGTCCTCCTGATCCGCGCCGACTTGCGTCTCGGCAAACTTCATGGTCGGCGATGACGGCCTGGTCGCCGTGCTCGATTGGGAGCAGCGCATCGGGCGACCAGGCCGAGGATCTGAGTTCGCCGCTCCTCCGAGCGTGGCACATCGGCGCGGACGAGAAGGGCCCGCCGGCGCCGGTGAGGCTGAGCCGTTTCTGAGCTACAACGAGCTGAGCGGCCGGGAGGTCTCGATGGACGACCTGTTCTATTGGGAGCTGGCCGGCAATGTACGGTCGGCTATGGGGTCGGTCAGGCAGGGCGTGCGCCACCTCTCGGGCGAGCAGCCCAGCATCGGGCTAGCGGTTATCGGTCGGCCGCCTGCGAGACGGAGTACGAGATCCTCGACGTCCTCCAGAGGACTCGCTGACGCAGGACCGGCCGAACTTCACCAGGTCGCTGACGCCGTCCGCCATTTCCTGCAGACCCAGGTCGAGCCGCCGGGCGCCGGGCACCTCGGGCGCTTTGCCACGCTCGTGGCGATCAACGCCCCGACGACCCCTCGAGCGGGAGTACGCGCAGGAGGGCGACAACCTGCAGGACGAGGCCGTGCGGCCCGGCGGGCTGCGCGCAAGCAGATCGACCTGCGGGCGGGCCACCGCGAGCTCATGGCGCTCGTCGCCGCACTCAACGGCGAGCTGTCGGCAATGATCGATGCGGCGGCGCGCCAGCGGGCACATTGGCTCATCTCAAACACGTCGGCGCCGCGAAGCTCCGTGTAGTCAGCCCGCAATACCTGGAGCGGTACCGCTAGTGCTCGACTATCGATGAGTGATTCCCCGGCCCGGATCAGGACTGCGCGCCGCCGAGTCCGACGCTCCGCCGGCGCCGAGATGACACCGATAAGTGCACTCCTGGCGTCGCGGCCGGGTCGAGTGCGCCGGTTTCCTTGTTGTGCCGCCCGAATATGCATTCGGTCGGCGTCGTGGATCGAGCGTCGGGTTAGCGGGGCTCTCGGGCACCCAGCGACGCCGACCGCCGGATCCACGCGGCCGCATCGCTCTCCGCGTCCCCGTCGTTTACCTCCGGCGAACCCGCACCCGCGCCGAGCACTACGCGCCCCGGCGCGCCCAAGCCAAGCGTCGGAACCTCAAACCGGTGGGATCAACGATCTACCAGAGGCTGTCGGGCAGGTGCCGGGTACCGGACAGTCGCTTTGCGTACGAGCGGGCGCGCTCCGGGTCATACGAGCGCAGGATCATCTGCTTCTCGGCCTCGAGAGAGCCTTCCGCGTGAGCGGCCAGCACGGACTGGTACCCGCCGAAGTCCCGCGCGGTCATGTCGCCGATCAAGTTGAGCATGCGCAGGCGGGGCTCGGCCGGGGAAGCGGATGCGAAGTACTTCTCAAGCACGGGGCGCACGTCGGGATTGTCCCAATCGCCCTGTCCCGGTCCGGTGACCAGCAGTCCGCCGGCCAGGTCGATAAGCCGTGCCGTCGCTTCATGGAAGCCGTGGGCAAATGCGTATTTGGCGATGTTGACCGTCATCGGATCAGGCAGCCACACACCGCCCTCGCCCTCGAACGCGCGCACCGCCGCCAAGTCGCGCAGAGCGCGCACGGTCTCCGCGTACGAGACGAGGTGCGCAAGCTTGTCCCTCACATGCCCGGCCCGAGCAATTCCGTTCATCTCGGCAATCTCCATCGCCGCGCCGACGATGGCGTCGAGCAGAGGCAGCTTGTAGCAGACCGCCGTGAAGCGGTGGTAATCAACGAACGCGATCGCAAGTTCGCCGGCGCGACGCGCCTCCCGGAGGAGGAACACGTTCTCCTTCGGAACGACAACGTTGTCGAAGACGGTGAGGCTCTCGAGCAGCTTGTGGCGGCTCGAGATCGGGAACTCGAACGGGTTGCGCTCGGCGTCACCCGCCGAATAGGGCGAGACGTACAGCGTCAGGCCCGGCGTGTCGACCGGGACCGAAAACGAAATCGCGTACTCCGCCGATGCCTCGTCCATCGCCCGGGTGGGCAGCACGATCAACTCGTCCGCGTTCGCGCTGAACGAGGTGTGGACCTTCGCCCCCCGAACCGTAATCGTATCCGCGTCGTCGTCGACGACGTGGATGTAGAGGTCCGGGTCCTCCTGCTGATGCGGTGCCAGAGCGCGGTTCCCCTTGACGTCGGTCTGAGCGACTGCGAGGGCGACGTCGTCACGGCGGCAATGCTCGTAAAACGCCTGCGCATGCTCCAACCCCTCCCCCACGCACGTCCTGAGCAGCGCGAACAGCCCGTCGGTCCCGACCTCCTTGAGCACGATCACCGTGGAGCCGAGTCGCGAGGTGGCTTCGATGAGTCGCCCGCGTCGCTCGAGGTCAGCCCGTGAACGCGGCACAGTGAAATATGCGCTGAACTTCTCGCCTCCCTCGATATCGACCGCCAGGTCGGCGTACTCCTCCATATCGGAGATTTCGTAGCAGATCGACGAGTGACCGATCGCGGTGGCGAACTCGGGTTCGGCCGTCACGTCGGAAACGCGCTCACCCTTGTAGATGACGCGCCGGTCGTCCCGGAGCCCTTGACGAAATTGCGCTGCGGTGCGTAGCACGACGACCTCCAAGGTGATCACAGTCCGTTGGATGGTTCGAGGATGCGCGCGTCCGGGTCCCGGCGCCCCACAAGCGGTCCACTCGGAGAGCCCGTGTTGCCGGCGGTCGACCGCGATCCGGCGAAGAATTCCGTTATGAATCAAACGGCAGTTTATTTCCGAAAGCCAGCGCTGTGTAGGCAACACTTCCCGATGACACGGTCGCGATTTTATGGGCCGGATCGCGGTGGTGACCGGCGCCGGCCAGGGACTCGGCGCGGGTCGTCGCGCGCGGCCTGGCGGGGGAAGGTGCCAAGGTCGTGCTCGCAGCGCGGTCCGTCGCCAACCTCAACAGCATCCAGGCCGAGATTGCCGCCGCAGACGGCCGCGCGTTCGTCATCCCGACGGACCTTCGCGATGAGCAGGCGACGCGGGCCTGAGCGCCGCAGTGCAGTCCGCGGTGGCCGGGCCCACGGCGCGGCTCTCGGGACAGAGCAGGGAGGGCTGGGACGACACGTTGCGCGGCGCGCTTCACGAGCATCGCTGCGCTCGACCGGGTCGTCGAGGCGGGCGAAGTCGCCGGCGCTGCGCTCTTGCTCGCCTCTGATGGCACTTGGCGGTCACCGGCGAGGATGTCAACGTCTCGGCCGGCATCGTCAATTTCGGCTGAAGCCGCTTTCGGCACGTCGCAGCTCCAAATAGACTCGCTCTATCAAATGTTCGTTTGAACGAGGAAAGAAGGAAGACCACGACTGACAGCGTGTATCGCGTGACCGAGGTCATCGGCGTCAGCAGCGAGTCCTGGGAGACAGCAGCCAAGAGCGCCATCGAGACCGCGGCGAAGACCGTCCGCGATCTGCGCATCGCCGAGGTGATCCGGCAGGACGTGACGATTGAGAACGGTGCCGTGGTCAGCTATCGGGTCCGGCTAGGGATCTCGTTCAAGTACGACGGCGGCGACTAGTTAAGCTCCCGTGCCAGGCCTCGCCGCTCGAGCGCTTCGTGCGTCAGTCAGCGAGCGTCGTCAGCTAGTGACCCATAGGCGATTCCTGCTCCTCCGCCGGTGACCAATGCCGAACGGGCCGGGGAAACGCCTGCCGTCGGTTGAGACAAACTCGGTTTCGCTCACGATCTCCGACTCGTCCTTCCGAAGGGAACGCCACTCGTACGCTCTCGGGGCGAGCCTATATGTACCGAGCGACTGGTCAAGCGAAACTCATCAACGCGAGCATGTGATCCTGGCGGGATTCCCCACAAGAGCGGATGCGCCAGGCGTCAGGCGGTCTTACGCGGCGGAACTTGGGCCAGCCTCGGGGTGCGGGTGAGAAGGTTGACGGTCATGTCTGCGTATGTCTCGGCAACGTGCGCTGCTGGTTCCGGCGCTCGCCGGGCGGTACCAATCGAGCACAGCGTTGACGCCGACCGGGCCGCGATCTGCCGGTCCAGCGTCGGCGAAAGTCCCCGGCCTCCTGCGCCGACACGATCAAATCCTTGATCGTCTGCTCGTAGCGGCGACTGTGCGGAGCCGTTCACCATCGAGGTGCGGCTGCTCACGGGAGAAGACGCTGACCTCCCGGACGTTGGCGAGGAACCACTCAACGTGCGATCGCCGCCGGATCCGGGTTGAGGGCGCGCATCATCTCACCCGAACCCCGGCTTGCGCTTCTCGAGGAACGCATGAATGCCTTCGGTGCCGGTTGGACCGCCCGCGAGCTGCGCGATCTCGGCGGCCTCGGCATCGAGTTGCTCCTCAAACGAGGCATGCGCGCTGCGCAGCAGAAGTCTCCTCGCGGCAGCGTACGCCGCCGTCGGCCCGGCGGCGAGCTGTGCCACGATGCCGTCCGCGGTCTGCCTGAGGGTTTCGTCGGGCACCACTCGCGTCACGAGCCCGAGTTGTTCTGCCTGGTGGGCGTCGACGGTGGGGTCGAGCAGCATGATCTCGAGCGCGCGCCGACGCCCGACGATTCTCGGGAGCAGCCACGAGGAACCACCGTCCGGCGACAGCCCCGCGCTCACGTACGCGAGCGTGAACGCCGCGGACTCGGCGGCCACGACGATGTCGGCGAGAAGGACGATCGATACTCCCGCGCCCGCAGCAGCTCCGTGGACCTCGGCGACGATCGGCGCTTCGGTCGCGGTCAGGTCCACTAACCCAGCGTGAAACGCGTCCGCCAGTTCTTTGACGGCAGCGGTGCGGTCGGGCTGGTCCGCCATCCAGCGGAGATCCCCGCCCGGGCAGAAAAACCGGCCCTCGGCCGAGATCCGCACGACGCGGATGTCATCGCGCGATCGAAGTTCGGTCGCATGAGCACGAAGTGCCCGCGTCCAGTCGAGATTGATCGCTCCGCGGATCCTCAGCTCGGCCACGGGTCCCGCCACCGACAGCTCGACAGGCGACGCGTTCACGAAAGCTCCTCGATCTCGATCACCGACATGGGCTGGGCGAGACAGTTGTCCGGATACTATTGGACCGATTCGTCCGTGACAAACGATCGGTAGGTAGTCTTCTTCCCGTGAGATAGCCCATAGGCCGTAAGGAGTGCGGTGAGGATCGAGCTGACTACTCGCTGACGGCGGAGGCGCTCGGTGCCGTCGAGGCCGCGGAGGCCATCGGCGTTCCGCTCCTCGGTGAGCTGTGGAATGCCGGAGTCAAGGCGGCGATGCACACCCGCGCAGCGTTTGGACGGGGCGTCATCCCTGGCGACGGAGGCGATGAAGGTCATGGCGGGGTGGCTCCTCGATCCAGGCCGATCCGAAGGACTGGCCGTTCCGAGACCCGGCGTGGGCAGAGAACCCGGTCTACAGGCGCATCATGCGGCTGTACCTCGCGGCCGTCGACGGGCGCGACGGCGTTGTCGCCCGCGACGGGCTTGCACGCGTACCACCCGCTACCGCAGCCCCGCTACGGCCACCCCAACCACTCAGGGCCGCGCCGGCAACAGCGCGCGCAGCTCGTCGATCGTGTCGGCCTCGCCCGCGTCCTTGTCCGGCCGGTAGCGCTTGACGCGGGCGAAGCGCAACGCGAGCCCGCCGGGGTACCGCGTCGAGGACTGGACACCGTCGAGCGCGATCTCGACGACAAGCTCGGGACGGACCATCACCGCGATCCCGTGCCGAGCCGCCTCACGCTCCAGCAACGCATCGGTCTGCCACCGCAGCAGCTCGTCGGTTAGCCCCTTGAAGGTCTTGCCGACCATCACGAACTCGCCTGACACGGGGTCGCGAGCGCCGAGATGGAGGTTCGAGAGCCATCCTTGCCGGCGCCCGTGGCCCCATTCGGCGCCGAGCACCACGAGGTCGTACGCGCGCACCGGCTTCACCTTGCGCCACGCGCCGCCGCGCCGGCCGGCGGCGTACGGCGACGCGGCATGCTTGACGACGACGCCCTCGTGCCCGGCGCTCAGCGACGCCTCGAACACGCGCTCCCCTTCGGAAGGATCGTCGGTGAGCACTCCCGGGATCACCAGGTCCGTGGCGATCGCACGCAGCCGGGCCAACCGCTCGGTCAACGGAGCGTCGAGCAAGTCCTCGCCGTCCACGTGCAGCAGGTCGAACAGGAACGTCACGATGCCCTCAGGCGAGCCGTCGCTGTCGATCTGAGACACCGTGTCCTGAAACGCGGCCGGGGCGCCGTCGCGCATCCACAGCGCCTCGCCGTCGAGAACCGCCTGGCCAACCGGCAGCGACAGCACCACCTCGACGATCCCGGGCAACGTCGCGGTGATGTCGTTGAGGTTGCGCGTGTAGATCCGCACCTCGTCGCCGCGACGGTGAATCTGGATCCGGATCCCATCCAACTTGAACTCGACCGACGAGACTCCAAACCCAGCCATCGCATCCGTCACGTTGGCGCCGGTGGAGGCCAGCATCGGAAGGATCGGGCGGAAGATCTCGAAGCCGACCCGGCGCAGCCCCCGCGCCCCCTCCGTCATCGCAATCTCGGCCATCCGCGTCAGATCGCCCGACAGCATCAGCGCGCGCCGCGCAATCTCGCCCGGCACGCCGGCGGCCTTGGCGACCGCATCGGCCATCACCCCGGCGAGAGCACCCTGCCTGAGCTCGCCGGTGAACAGCGCTCGCAGGAACGCCGACTCGCGCGCGGTCGCCCTCCCGAGCAACTCCGCCAGCACGCCCGCGCGCATCCCGACCGACCCAGGCCCGCTAGCGCGGTCGATCTCGTCGATCGCGCGATCGACCTCGCTTACCGTGAGCGAGGGCTGCTCGGCCGGGCGACAATCGACGCCGTACACGCTGGAGTACCCCACCCCGACCCGGCCCTGACGCGGCACGCCCGACAGGAAGCCAACGCAGATCGGCACCTCGCCACAGTCGAGCTCCCGCAGCAGCTCGGCGAGGATCGCGACCTTGCGCGACCGCGAGCTCGTCTCGCTCACGAGCGTAGAGGCCGCGACCACGTCTGCGAGCAGCGTCATGGCACGAGGTCTACCAGGGTCCGGCGTGGACCTCGACCAGTCGGGTCAGCAGTAGGCTCGCCGAAATCCGCCATATCGTCACGGCCACCCAAGCATCGGACGTCCGCGAGGTGCCGATAGTCGATACTCCAGGTAACAGTTAGGCTGTGCACGGATGAGCCATACCGTCAGCCACACCGACCTGTACGACATCCCGCCGGACCTACTCGAGTTTCGAGATCTGGTGCGCCGGCTCGCTCAGGAGCAGATCGCGCCACGCGCGGCCGAAATTGACCGCGCCGCCGAGTACCCGTGGGACGTCCGCAAGCTCCTGGCCGAGCACGACGTGCTCGCGCTTCCGTTCGAGCCCGAGCACGGCGGCACCGGCACGGGGACGCTGATGCTGCAGATGGCCGTCGAGGAGATCGCGAAGGTGTGCGCGAGCAGTGCGCTGATCCTGATGCTCCAAGAGCTGGGGTCGCTACCGATCTCGCTGTTCGGCTCGCCCGAGCTCAAGGCCGAGTGGCTCCCGCGGTTCGCGACCGGCGAGCTCGCGCCGGCGTTCGCGCTGTCAGAGCCCGAGGCGGGCTCGGACCCGGCCGCGATGCGGACAACCGCCATCCGCGACGGCGATGAGTGGGTCTTGAACGGCGCCAAGAACTGGATCAGCAACGCGGGCATCGCCGACGTGTACGTCGTGTTCGCCAAGACCGACCGCGAAGCCGGGCGCAGCTCGGCATTCCTAGTCGAGTCCGACCGCCCCGGCTTCTCGATCGCCAACATCGAGCACAAGCTCGGGATCAAGGGGTCCCCCACCGGCTCACCGGTACTCGAGGACGTGCGCGTCCCCGCCGGCAACCTGATCGGGACCGAGGGCAAGGGGCTGAGCGTGGCGCTGGCCACGCTCGAGCGAACACGGCTGGGCGCGGCGGCGCAGGCGGTCGGGATCGCCCAAGGCGCCACCGACTACGCGAACGCGTACGCGAAGGAGCGGATCGCGTTCGGCAAGCCGATCAACCAACTCCAGGCGATCCAATTCAAGCTCGCCGACATGGAGACCGGCACCGCCGCCGCACGCGAACTGCTGTACAAGGCCTGCGCCCTGGTCGACCGAGGAACGCCCGGAGTCGGCAAGTACACCTCGATGGCGAAGCTGTTCGCGTCCGACAACGCGATGCGGGTCACGGTCGAGGCCATCCAGGTACTCGGCGGCTACGGCTACGTGAACGAGTACCCGCTCGAGCGGATGATGCGCGACGCGAAGATCACCCAGATCTACGAAGGAACCAACGAGATCCAACGCGTCGTGATCGCACGAGCCATGACGCGATAGCGGCGCGACCCGCCCGACGGCCCGCGCCGCAATGCCCGGCTTAGTCGCCCGTCTCGTACTTGAACGAGATGCCGAGACGAACACGGTAATTGACCACCGCGCCGTTCTCGATCGTCACGTCCTCGCGGATGACTTCGGCCACGCGGAGGTCTCGAACGCTCTTCGCCGCGGTTTCCACGGCACTGCGCGCAGCCGCTTCCCATGACTCGCCGCTGACGCCGATGACCTCGGTGACGCGATAGACGCTGTCTGCCATGTTGTGCCTCCTGTTTTGACCGACGTGACTGGATGAGCGTGGGGCAGCGTACAGAGGCGGAATCCGCGAGGTCAACAGACGGACGGAGCTCCTGAACACCATCAACCGTGATCCGGCGAATGACGACGGTCGTCGCGGATCGCGATAAGAGGCTTGACGACCTTTGCCGAATCGATTCATCATCAACCATCCGTTTGGTAGTCTTTGTGGAGAATCCCCCCTCGCCGATCGAATGCCCAGAACACGATCCCAACCTGAGCTAATGCTGAATTCCGATCGTTGGACTTGCGTGCATTAGTTCGCCTCAGCCGATGAGCCATACCGTCAGCCACACCGACCTGTACGACATCCCGCCGGACCTACTCGAGTTTCGAGATCTGGTGCGCCGGCTCGCTCAGGAGCAGATCGCGCCACGCGCG
>Ga0306920_100000242_pt1 | contig 63664 bp, 62 predicted proteins | sample flu12Cox44000170_FD_204666 | JGI IMG/M metagenome (GOLD analysis project Ga0306920, IMG submission 204666) | Lab enrichment of tropical soil microbial communities from Luquillo Experimental Forest, Puerto Rico - flux4day.12C.oxic.44.000.170 (v2)... | ecosystem: Environmental > Terrestrial >...
CTCCCGCGGCGCATCGGGAGTGGGAGCACACAAACGACCGGCAGCCGGGCCGACGATCGACCACGGACGCTTAAGCCGCGGGAGACTTCCCCGCCCTCCCGGCTCTCACCATCGTGGCCCGCCGAAAGACAGGCTTTGCGAAGCAAAGCCAACCCAGCGCCGCAGGCAAACCCAACCCCAACCCGAGACCAATCCCCACCAGCGCGACAATGCCCCCCATGCACCCGTCACTCATTGCCGCCCTCGCCGACGCCGCCCCACTGGTCGCCGACCGCGGCTGGACAGCGCCGGCGCCCGCAACGATCGCCGCCGCGGAACGCCTGCTGACTCTGGTCGGGAAGCTCCCGCGCCAGCCCGCCATCCAGGCCGAACCCAACGGCACGATCTCGTTCGAATGGGAAGCCGGCGACCACGGCTGGCTGACGCTGACGGTCGACGACCAGGGCCAGCTCACGCACAGCGCCGTCCTCGGCGAGGACGAGTTCACGCAGGCCGAGGCGTTCGGCGACACATTGCCCGACTGGGCCGCCACCCTGCTCCAGCGCCTGATGCGCGCCGGCCACTGACCCGTCAGCGTCCCTGGCTCGTGGACTCGGCGAGGCGCCGCTTCTCGCGCAGCCGCGCCATCTCCTCGTCCTCGGCCTTGTGGCGCACCTCGGTCTGCCGGCGCATCTCCGCCACCGGGTCGGCCTTGGGCGCCGCGTCCTCGCCCAGGTCCAGCGACAGCCCGCCGTCGCCGTGCGCCACCGGCTCGCCGCGCCGGCTGCGCAGCTTGATGTTCAGGCGCAACTCGTTGGCGGAGTCGGCGTTGCGGATCGCCTCCTCGAAGCCGATCACGCGCTGCTCGTAGAGCTCGAACAGCGCCCAGTCGAAGGTGGCCATGCCCAGCTCGCGCGAGCGGCCCATGATCTCCTTGATCTCGTTGAAGTGGCCGGTGAAGATCTTCTCGGCGATCGTCGGCGTGTTCAGCAGGATCTCGATGGCCGCCGTGCGGCCCTTGCCGTCCTCGCGCCGCACCAGGCGCTGCGAGACGATGGCGCGCAGGTTGGCAGACAGGTCCATCAGCAGCTGCGCGCGGCGCTCCTCGGGGAAGAAGTTGATCACGCGCTCGATGGTCTGGCTGGCCGAGTTGGCGTGCAGCGTGCCCAGGCACAGGTGGCCCGTCTCGGCGAAGGCGATCGCGTGCTCCATGGTCTCGGCGTCGCGGATCTCGCCGATCAGGATCACGTCGGGCGCCTGGCGCAGCGTGTTCTTCAGCGCGTGGTGCCAGCTGTGGGTGTCGACGCCCACCTCGCGGTGCGTCACCAGCGACTTCTGCGACGAGTGCACGTACTCCACCGGGTCTTCCACCGTGATGATGTGGCCCGACGACGTGCGGTTGCGGTGGTCGATCATCGCGGCCAGCGACGTCGACTTGCCCGAGCCGGTGGCGCCCACCACCAGCACCAGGCCGCGCTTGCTCATCACCACCTCCTTGAGCACCGGCGGCAGGCCGAGCTTCTCGAAGTTGGGGATCTCGGCGGCGATCGTGCGGCAGACCAGGCTCACGCTCTGCTGCTGCACCAGGACGTTGATGCGGAAGCGCCCGACGCCGGGGATCGCCACCGCGAAGTTGCATTCCATCTCGCGCGCGAACTCCTCGCGCTGGCGCTCGCTCATCATCGCGCTGGCCAGCGCGCGCGTGACGTCGGCCGTCAGCTTCTGCGTGGTCATCGGCTTCATGCCGCCGTCCACCTTCATGCTGGGCGGGAAGTCGTTGGCGATGAACAGGTCGGATCCGCCGGCCGCCGCCATCGCGGCGAGCAGCTTGTGCATGTAGGTGCGGGCTTGTTCTTCGGTGAGGGCGGACATGGGGCTCCGGGCGACGACTTCGACGATGGGACTTCGCCCGCGAGATTGCCGGCGAAGCGCGACGCGCGATCGCTGGAGGAACGGGGCGTTGCCGGCGCAAGCGCCGCCCGGCCGCCACGTCCTTGCGGGAGCGCGTCACCGGACTCATCGGCAGGAAGGCCCGCGCGCTGACCCCGCGCGGCGGCACTATTGCTCGGCCGCGGCGATTTCCTGCCGCGGCCGCCTCCTGCCCGCCCCGACGCGCGGCGACGAACGAGCGCGCCCGGTTTCGACGGCGGAGAAATATATTTTTCTGTCGAGCGTCCGCGCGTTGACGCTCGCCGCCCGATCGCCGATGCTCGATGTCCGCCGCGCGTCGCAGCGCGGCCATGACAACCCAACCCAGGAGAGTCCCTTGAAGCCCAAGAACACCCTCTGCCTCTGGTACGACGGCGATGCCGAGGAGGCCGCCCGGTTCTACGCGAAGACCTTCCCCGACAGCAAGGTGACGGCCGTGCACCGCGCGCCCGGCGACTTCCCCGGCGGCAAAAAGGACACGGTGCTCACCGTGGAGTTCACCGTGCTCGGCACGCCCTGCCTCGGGCTCAACGGCGGCCCGCAGTTCAAGCACAGCGAGGCGTTCTCGTTCCAGGTCGCCACCGACGACCAGGCCGAGACCGACCGCTACTGGGACGCGATCGTCGGCAATGGCGGCCAGGCGAGCGCCTGCGGCTGGTGCAAGGACAAGTGGGGCCTGTCGTGGCAGATCACGCCGCGCGCGCTCAGCGACGCCGTCACCGACCCCGACGCCGGCGTGCGCAAGCGCGCCTTCGAGGCGATGATGACCATGGGCAAGATCGACATCGCGAAGATCGAGGCCGCGCGCCGCGGCTGATCCGCGCCGCCCTCAGCGCGCCTCGCCGCTGCTCCACGCCGCGCGGATCTCGCGCCCGCAGCGCCACGAGGCCGCGCCCGCCTTCGCGCCGTTGAGCGCGAGCTGGAAACGCGCGAGCACGCCCCAGGTCGTCTCGTCGCGCGAGATCCACGGGTAGAAGCCGAACGCGCCGGCGCTGCTGAACGCGCCGTCGCCGTCCGGGCCGTCCTCCACCCAGTGGCCGATCGAGTAGTGCGCGTCGCCCTCGGTGAACGGCGACTGCGCGGCGGTCGCGCAGCTCTTCGGGTTGGTGCAGACCGCGTGCGTTCCCAGCAGCGACTTCATTTGCAGCTGGCCGGCCACGACGCGCCGCAGGAACTCGCCGTAGTCCGCCGCGGTGGTGGCGATGCCGCCCGCCAACTGCGGCTGCACGTAGCGGAACGAGGTGCCGAGCGCCTGGTTGACCGCGCGCGCCAGGCCCTCGTCGTCGAGCCCGCCCAGGCCGTCGAGCACCGCGTGGCGCTGCATGTGGCCGCCGTTGTAGAAGAAGCGGCCGTCGTCGGCCGCGTCGTGCGCGCCGTTGTCGCGCATCGCGTCGCACTCGCCGACGGTCTGGCCGCGGCGGCAGCTCCTGAAGTGGGTGTAGCCGCTGGTGAAGTGCAGGAAGCGCACGTCCTCGTCGGTCAGCTGGCCGTGCCGTTGTTCGGCGACGAAGGCGGCGTAGACCAGCTTGGATGCCGAGGCGATCGGCATCTGCGTCGTGGCCGCGGGCGCGCGCCGGCCGGCGCCGCCGTCGGCGCGCACGCCGTGCGCGTCGCCGATCGACCAGTAGAACGGCTGGACGGCCTTGCAGTCGGCCGAGGTTTCGGCGGTCCGGCGCGCGGCTGTGCTGCGCTGCTCCGGCGTCGGCGTGGCGTACGCCGCGCTCGCGGCGGCGAGCAGCGCGATCGCCAGGCCATGTCGTTGCGTCATCGCGATCTCCCTCTCAAGGATATTGGGCGGACACCCAGGCCGCGCGGATCCGGCGTCCGCACAGCATCGATGCGACGCCCTCCTGTTCGGCGCTGTCGTGCGCCGCGCGCGCCACGATACCCCACCAGGTCTTGCCGGCGTCTATCCACGGGTAGAAGCCGAACGCGCCCGGGCTGCTGAACGCGCCGTCGCCGACGGCCGGGTCGTCCTCCACCCAGTGGCCGATCGAGTAGTGGCCGCTCTCCGTCGGCATCGGCGAGTAGACCGCCGTCGCGCAGGTATTCGGGTTGGTGCAGACGGGATGCGTGCCGAGCAACGCGACCATCTTGAGCTGGCCGTCGACGATGCGCTGCAGGAACGCGCCGTACGCGTCCGCGCTGGTGTAGATGCCGCCGGCCAGCTGCGGCTGCGAATACGCGAACGAGGTGCCCAGCGCCGCGTTGATCGCGCTCGCCAGCGCCACGCTGTCGAGCGCGCCGAGGCCGTTGTCGGCCGCGTGCTTCTCCATGTGACCGCCACCGTAGTAGAACTTGCCGTCGTTGGCGGCCTCGTAGGTGCCGTTGCTGCCGTCGGCCTCGCACGCATCGACCGTCTGGCCGGGCTGGCAGCTCGTGAAGTCGGTGTAGCCGCTGACGAAGGTCAGGAAGTGGACGTCGGCATCGGTGAGCACGCCGGCGCGCTGCTCGGCGACATACGCGCCGTACACCAGCTTGGACGCCGACGCGATCGACATGACGGTCTGCGCGGTCGGCGGCGCGGTGCCCACGCTGGCGTCGGCGAGCTTGCCGGTGGCGTCGCCGACGGACCAGTAGAACGGCTGCACGGCCACGCAGTCGGAGGCCTGGGACGCGGCGCTCGCGGCGGCGGCCGTGCGTTGGGCGACAGTCGGGGACGGGGACGGGGCAGGTGCCGGCGTCGGCGAGGGTGATGGCGACGGCGAGCCGCCGCTGCCGCCACCGCACGCGGCGACCAGCGAGGCGAGCAAGGTGACGGTGGCCAGTTGCGTCGTGCGATCCAGCATGTCGATCTCCCGGGGTGGGGCAAGGCGTCTCGCCGCCTTGCTCATGGGGTCGAACTATCCGCGGCCGCACGCCCGGTTCGTGCGGAGCGGGGTGACGAATCATGACGGTGCTGTCGCAATTGCACCCCGCCGCTCGCGAAGCAGTGGCCAGCAACCACCCGCAAAAAAGCAAAAGCCACCCGAAGGCGGCTCTCGACCAGGCAAGGAGGATCAGCACAGAAGAATCACCACTCGCGCAGCTTCACACGCAAGCGCGCGATCGACTGGCTGTGCAACTGGCAAACCCGGCTCTCGGTCACCTTCAGTACCGCCGCGATCTCCTTGAGATTCATGTCGTGCTCGTAGTACATCGACATCACGTACTGCTCGCGCTCCGGCAGGTTCTTGATCGCCTCGACCAGCGCCTCGCGCATGCGGTGATCCTGCAGCATGGCCAGCGGATTCGCATCCTCGTTGGCCACGTGGCGGTCGAGGTAGTCGTCGCCGCCCTCGTCGCCCGACATGTCCTCGAGATAGACGAGCTGCGTCCCCCGCACCTTGCCCAGGACTTCCTGGTACTGCACCAGCGACATCCCCATCGCCTCGGCGATCTCGCTTTCCTGCGGCGCGCGCCCCAGCTTCTGTTCCAGCTTGTGCACCGCCGTCTCGATCTCGCGCTGCTGGCGGCGCCCGCCGCGGCTCATCCAGTCGCTGCCGCGCAGTTCGTCCAGCATCGCGCCGCGGATGCGCTGCGTCGCGAAGGTCTCGAACTGCACGCCCTGCTCCGCGTCGAAGCGCGACATCGCGTCGTTCAGGCCGATCATGCCCACCTGGATCAGGTCGTCGATCTCGACGTTGGCCGGCAGCTTCGCGATCATCTGGTGCGCGAGGCGGCGCACGAGCGGGCTGTATTGCTTGAGCATCGCATTGGCGTCGAGCTGGCCCTTGGCGGTGTACATGGCGATCTCCGGATTCTTGTTCAAGCGGTCAGGTAGGGCGACGCGACGCCGGCGACGCGTGCCGCGGCCCAGGCGGGCGCGCCGGCGGCCGGGACGCGCAGCTGCGCGGCGGCCAGGCGCATCAGGTCGGGCCCGGAGGCCGCGCCGAAGGCGATGTCGGGGTCGATCGCGGCCGAGTCGTGCAGCGCCGCGCCCAGGAAGCGGTCGGCGCAGTCGGACACGCGGCGCGCGACCTGCGCCGGCGTCGGCCCGCGGCCCTTGTTGGTCGGCATCACGAGGTCGAAGCTCATGAGGCCCAGGCGCTGCACCAGCAGCTTCAGCGCGGCGTACGCGTGGGTGATGCTCTCGCCCGCGCCGGACGCCAGCAGCACCGGACGCAGCGGCTGCTCGCCCAGCATGCGGGCCAGCACGCGCGCCTCGGCGTGCATCACGACGACGTCGATGTCCTGCACGATGCTCATCGTGCGCGGGATGAAGCTCGCGCACGAGCCGCGCGTGTCGACGAACTGCATCGGCAGGCCGCGCGCCGCGAGATACGCGAGCTGCGGCGCCAGCGGCTCGACGCAGGCGCCGAGGTCGATGAACGCGAGTTCGCCGGGCTCGGGCGCGGTGTCGGCCGCGTCCACCACCAGCGTGTTCAGGCCCTGCTCCGCGAACACGCTCGCCAGCCGCGCCAGCACGGCGCCGTGGTGCTCGACATGCGGGTTCGCGACGACCGGCACCAGCACGCCCTGGCTCGCGGCGAACATGCGCCGCAGGCCGTCGGCCTGGTCGGTCGGGGGAAGGTTGCGGCGACGGAGAGTCATGTAAGCAACTATGTCCGGACGGGCGGGGATGCGATCGGGCGAAAAGCGGTGTTTCGCGGCGGTGTTCAGGCGCGCAGCGCGGCGGCTGACTGCGGGCTCGTGCCCATGTGCGCGAACACGAGATGCACCTCGTTCGGCTCCATGCGGTAGGCCAGGCTGCCGCCGCCCTTGAGCGCGCGGTGCACGAGCGCGTTGGACGACAGGTGGTGCCAGTCCTCCGGCACGCGCTGGCCGTTGGCCACGCCGATGTTCTTGAGCTTGTGGCGGATCAGCGCGTCCAGCGCCGGCGCCAGCTTCACGGCCTCGTCGATCTTGGACAGGATCACGCCGGCGCAGGCCGAGGCCTTCCAGTTGACGATAACGTCGTCGATGGTCTCGCCCTGCGAGGACGCGTCGACCACCAGCACCTTCTTGATCGCGCGGTGCGCCAGCATCTCCAGCAGCTCGCGGGTGCGGCCGTCGCGCTGCGCCATGCCGGCGGTGTCGATCAGCACCATCTTCTTGGCCGACAGCAGCTCCAGCAGGTCTTCGAGCGACGCGCGGTCGTGCGCGGTGTGCACCGGCACGCCCAGGATGCGGCCGTAGGCGCGCAGCTGTTCGTGGGCGCCGACGCGATAGGCGTCCAGCGTGATCAGGCCGAGGTTGGCGGCGCCGTGGCGCGCGGCGAAGCCGGCGGCGATCTTGGCGGTGGTCGTGGTCTTGCCGACGCCGGTGGAGCCGATCAGCGCGTACACGCCGCCCTGGTCCTCCATCGAGAGCTCGGCCTCGCTGGTGTACAGGTTGCGCTCCAGCACGTTGGTGGCCCAGGCGGTCTCGTCGGCCACGTCGGCCGGCAGCGAGTCCACCATCTTGCGGATCAGCGCCGGCGAGAAGCCGACGTCCAGCAGCTTCTGGGCGAGCATCGCCTGGCGCGGCTGGCGCTGCAGCTTCTCCATGAAGGCGAGCGCGCCGAAGCGCTCCTCGATCAGGCCCTTCATCGAGCGCAGCTCGTTGACCATGTCCAGGTGGTTGCTGCGGCTGACCATGTCGGCCCGCTGCGCCGCCGACACGGCCGGCGCCGCGGGAGGCTCCACGGCGTAGTCGTCGTGCAGCACGGGGGCGCTGGCGTACGACGGCGCGGCCTGGCGCTCCATGCGCTGCGGGGCCGGCGCCGGCTCGGCGCGGCGCGCCGGCGCATCGAGGCGGGCGTCGTCGTCGGCCATGGACTGCATCTGCTGCTGGCGCTCGGTGGCGCGCGCCATCGCGGTGCGGGCGGCGGCGGTCTGGGCCAGCGCGCTGCGGGTCGACTCGGGGCGCGCGGCGGGCGCGGCCTCGACCGGCTGGTTGTGCAGCTCGGCGTGGCGGCGCTTGAGCATGCGGTCGCGCACGTAGTCCTGGAACGACAGCGTGCTCATCATCAACTGGTCGGCGTCGGCCTCCACCTCGTTCTGCGGCACGGCCATGCGGCTGGCGAGCTCGCGCTGCGCGCCGGCGAGCGCGGCGTCCTGCGCGGGGCGCGCGGCCGGGGCGGCACCGCGGCGCGGCGCGGCGTCCTCGGTCGCGGCGGTGAGGCGCTCGAGGCCGGCGACGCTGTCGGGCGCCATCGCGAGCACCTCGACCCCCTCGGCGCACGGCTTCGTCGACAGCACCACCGCGTCGACGCCGAAGGCCTGGCGCACCAGCGCGAGGGCCTCGCGCGAAGTGCGTGCAGCAAAGCGTTTGACGTTCATGCGGTACCTCCGATGATCGAGCCGATCCGGATCGAGTGGGTTTCGGGAATTTCACTGTGAGCCAGCACCTTCAGGCGCGGGGCGGCTCGCTTGAGCAGCTTGGCCAGCGGGGCGCGCAGCGCGTCCGGCACCAGCAGGCAGGCCGGGTGGCCCTTGTCTTCCTGGCGGCGGGCCATGTCGGAGGCCTGGCGCGTCAGCGTGTCGGCCACGCCCGGGTCCAGCACCGCGCCGTGCGGCGACGTGAGGGCCTGCGTGACCATGCGTTCGAGGTCGGGTTCCAGCGCGATGACGTCGAGCTCGCGCACCGGGCCGTAGATCTGCTGGACGATCGCCGGCGCGATGTGCGTGCGGATGCGGCGCGCCAGCTCGGCCGGGTCGGTGACGGTCGCGGCGTGCTCCGCCAGCGACTCGATGATCGAGCGGAAGTCGCGGATGTGCACGCCCTCTTCCAGCAGCAGCTGGAGGACTTTTTGCAGCGGGGCGATGGCGATCATCTTGGGCACGACGTCTTCGATCAGCTTGGGGGCCAGCTTGGTCACGTGTTCGACCAGCGCCTGGACTTCGTTGCGGCCCAGCAGGCGAGCCGCGTTCACTTGCATCAAGTGTGAGAGATGGGTCGCCACGACGGTCGGGCAATCAACGACCGTATAGCCACTCATTTGGGCACTTTCGCGCTGGCGCTCCTCGATCCACACGGCGGGCAGGCCGAAGGCCGGGTCGACGCACTTCGTGCCGGGCAGCGCGAGCGTCGTGCCGCCCGGATTGATCGCCAGGAACATGCCCGGGAAGGCCTCGCCCTCGCCGATGACGGCGCCGCGCAGCGTGACGCGGTACATGCTGGGCTTGAGCTCCAGGTTGTCGCGGATGTGCACGGACGGCGGCAGGAAGCCGACGTCCTGCGCGAATTTCTTGCGCACGCCCTTGATGCGCGCCAGCAGGTCGCCCGAGCGCGTCTTGTCGACCAGCGCGATCAGCCGGTAGCCGACCTCCAGGCCCAGCACGTCGACCGGGGTGACGTCGTCCCAGCCGGCTTCGGCGTCGGCCGGCTTGGGCGGCGGCGGGACGTCGGCCTTGGCCTTGGCGGCCGCGGCGTCGCGCGCGGCCTTCTTCGTCTGGAAGTGCGCGAACCAGCCGGCCGCGCCCGCGATCATCATGAAGACCAGGTGCGGCATGCCCGGGATCAGCGCCAGCGCGCCGACGATGCCTGCGGTGATGCCCATGGCCTTGGGGGAGCCGAACAGCTGGCTGCGGATCTGTGCGCCCGAGTCCTCTTCCTTGCCGACGCGCGAGACGACCATCGCCGCCGCCACCGAGATCAGCAGGCCCGGGATCTGCGCGACCAGCGCGTCGCCGACCGCCAGCAGGATGTACGAGTCGGCCGCCTCGCCGGCCGACAGCCCGTGCTGCACGACGCCGATGACGAAGCCGCCGATGATGTTGATGAACAGGATCAGGATGCCTGCCATCGCGTCGCCGCGCACGAACTTCGAGGCACCGTCCATGGAGCCGAAGAACTCCGCCTCGTCGCCGACCTCGGCGCGGCGCTTCTTGGCGGTGGCCTCGTCGATCAGGCCGGCGTTGAGGTCGGCGTCGATGGCCATCTGCTTGCCGGGCATCGCGTCGAGGGTGAAGCGCGCGCCGACCTCGGCGATGCGCTCGGCGCCCTTGGTGACCACGATGAAGTTGATCACCACCAGGATCGCGAACACGATCAGGCCGACCGCGAAGTTGCCGCCGATCAGGAAGTGGCCGAAGGACTCGATCACGTGGCCGGCGGCGCCGGGGCCGGTGTGGCCCTCCATCAGCACGACGCGCGTCGAGGCGACGTTGAGCGACAGCCGCAGCAGCGTGGTGATCAGCAGCACGGTCGGGAAGGCGGCGAAGTCCAGCGGGCGCACCAGGTTGGCGGCCACCAGCATCACCATCAGCGCCAGCGCGATGTTGAACGTGAAGAACAGGTCCAGCACGAACGACGGCAGCGGCAGCACCATCATGGACAGCACCATGACGATGAAGATGGGCGCCATCAGCGCCTTGCCGATCGCGGCGTTGCCGCCGGTGAGGGAGGCGAGGAGGTTCTTGATCTGGTCCATCGAGGGGCTCTAGTGCTTCACTGGGCCGCCGCGGCGCGCGGGCCGGGGCGACGACGCTTGGGCTTGGGGCCGCCGGTCAGCGGATCGAGTTCGGGCGGGACGTTCACGTCCGGCGCGCGCAGGTTCAGGTTCGGGGCGGCGCGCAGCTGGTAGACCCAGGCCAGCACCTGCGCCACGGCGGCGAACAGCATGGCCGGCACCTCGGCGTCGATCTCGACGTGGGTGTAGAGCGCGCGCGCCAGCGGCGGGGCCTCGAGCACGGGGACGCCGGAGTCGCGCGCGAGGTCGCGGATGCGCATGGCGAGGCGGTCGGTGCCCTTGGCGACGACGCGCGGGGCGCCCATGGCCTCCTGGTCGTACTTCAGCGCGACGGCGTAGTGGGTCGGGTTCATCACCACGATGTCCGCCGCGGGCACCGCCTTCATCATGCGGCGCCGGGCCATCTCGCGCATCTTCTGCTTGATCTTGGCCTTGACCTCGGCGTTGCCCTCGGACTCCTTGTGCTCCTGCTTGACTTCCTCGCGGCTCATCTTGAGCTTGTCGGTGTACTGCTTCTTCTGCCACGGCACGTCGACCAGGGCCCAGGCGGCGAGCACGCCCAGCATCGCGAGGAAACCGCCGCCGAGCGTGCGGCCGACCGTGGCCAGGCCGTCCGGCAGCTCGGCGCCCAGCACGCCGCCGAGGTCGGCGAAGTGGCTGCGCAGATAGGTCGTGCCGGCGAAGCCGACGGCGATCGCCAGCGCCGAGGCCTTGAGGACGTTGGCCAGCTGCTGGAAGTTGAAGATGCGGCCGATCCCGGAGACCGGATTGAGCTTGCCGAAGTTCGGCGCGACGGCCTTCATCGTCAGGTTCCAGCCGCCGAAGGCGATGTTGGAGCCGACGGCCGCGGCCATGAACAGCCCGCCGACGATCAGCACGACCATCAGGCCGCGCGTGAACAGCCCCAGCGCGAACTCGCCGGCGACGCGCGGGTCGGCGACGACGCGGTGGTCGAAACTCAGGCCATCCGTCAGCAGGCGCTGCGTGTAGCTCGTCAGCGACGGCATGGCCGTGAACAGCAGCGCCGCGGCCAGGCCGATGGCGGCGAAATGCCCCAGGTCCCGCGAGCGCGGGACGTTGCCTTCCTGCCGCGCCTTGCGAATCTTCTTCGCTGATGCGGGCAGGTTGCGGTCTGCGGAGTCTTGGCCGGCCATGGACGAGGTGGAAGCGGAATGCGGGCAGGGTTTTCGTGTGACGACATGTTGCCGGGCGCCCCCGGAAACTTGAGCGGGAAAAGAGCCCGAAATCCCGCCTCATCCGGGCCGTGGCGCCCCGGGGGAAAGCCCCTGCGCGACGCTGCGCAATCCGTCCAGCGGGAGAAGCCGGGCAAAATCCCGTCTTTTCCCTGATCCGCGCCGCGCTCCAGGCGCCCAGAAGCGATGTTCCGCACCCTGCTCAAATCCAAGATCCACCGCGCCCGCGTCACCCACTGCGAGCTGCACTACGAGGGCTCGTGCGCCATCGACGAAGACCTGCTGGACGCCGCGAACATCCGCGAAAACGAGCAGGTGCACATCTGGGACGTCGACAACGGCGAACGCCTGGTCACCTACGCCCTGCGCGCGCCGCGCGGCAGCGGCATCGTCTCGCTCAACGGCTCGGCCGCGCGCCGCGCCGCCGTCGGCGACCTGGTGATCATCGCGGCGTTCGCGCAGGTGCACGAGGACAAGCTCGACGACGCCGAGCCCAGGCTCGTGTTCGTCGACGCCGACGCCGGCAACCGCATCAAGCCGCGCCCGCCGTTCGTCGGCCACACCGAAGCGACCGTCGCGGCAGCCAAGTCGGCGCAATGACCGCATCGAACGCCGCCTGGCGCGCGCGCAGCCTGCGCGCCGTGTGGCACCCCTGCACGCAGATGAAGGCGCACGGCGCGCCGGACGGCCCGCAGGCCGATGCGACGCCGCTGATCGCGGTGGCGTCGGCCGAGGGGCCGTGGCTGGTCGACGTCGAGGGCAGGCGCTATCTCGACGGCATCAGCTCGTGGTGGACCAACCTGTTCGGCCACGGCCATCCGGCGATCCGCGCGGCGCTGGTCGACCAGCTGTCGCGGCTCGACCACACGATGCTGGCCGGCTTGACGCACGCCCCCGTGGTGGAGTTGTCGGAACGCCTGGCCGCCCTCACCGGCCTGGGCCACGCGTTCTACGCCAGCGACGGCGCGTCGGCCACCGAGATCGCACTGAAGATGAGCGCGCACCACTGGCGCAACGCCGGCCGGCCGGGCAAGAACCGCTTCGTCGCGCTGCAGGGCGGCTACCACGGCGAGACCGCGGGCGCGCTCGGCGTGACCGACATCGCGCTGTTCCGCGAGGCCTACGCGCCGCTGGTGCGGCTGTCCGCCACCGTCACGTCGCCCGATGCGCGCGGCGCGCAGGGCGGCGAGACGGCCGCCGACGTCGCGCTGCGTGCGGCGCGCGACCTGGAAGCCTGGCTCGAACGGCATCACGAGGAGACCGCCGCCTTCATCGTCGAGCCGCTGGTGCAGTGCGCCACCGGCATGGCGATGCACGACCCGGCCTACCTGCGCGCGGCGCGGGCGCTGTGCGACCGCTTCGGCGTGCACCTGGTCGTCGACGAGATCGCCGTCGGCTTCGGCCGCACCGGCACGATGTTCGCGCACCAGCAGGCGGGCATCCGGCCGGACTTCATCTGCCTGTCCAAGGGCCTGACCGGCGGCACGCTGCCGCTGGCGGCGGTGCTCACCACCGACGCGGTCTACGAGGCCTTCTACGACGACGACGCGGCGCGCGGCTTCCTGCACTCGCACTCGTACACCGGCAACCCGCTCGCGTGCCGCGCGGCGCTGGCGACGCTGGACCTGTTCGAACGCGAGGACGCGCTCGCCGCCAACCGCGGGCGCGCCGCCATGACCGATGCGGCGCTCGCGCCCCTGTACGCGCACCCGCGCGTGCGTCACGCGCGACGCCTGGGCATGATCTGGGCCTGGGACATCGCCGACGCGCCCGCCAACTTCGCGCGCCGCTACGCGCGCCACGCGCTCGCGCACGGCCTGCTGCTGCGCCCGATCGGCGCGACGCTGTACGCGATGCCGCCCTACGTGCTGGACCAGGACACCGCGCGCCATCTCGCCGACGGCGCGCTGGCGGCGCTGGAGGCGACCTTGGCCGAAGACTCGCCCTCGCCATCCGGCGACGAGCGCCCGCTGCCATGAGCGAAGCGTACTTCGTCGTCGGTACCGATACCGGTATCGGCAAGACCCACGCCACCTGCGCGCTGCTGCACGCGCTGGCGCGCCGCCACGAGCGCGTCTGCGGCATGAAGCCCGTCGCCTCGGGCGGCGTGCGGACCGCGGACGGCCTGACCAACGAGGACTCGATCGCGCACCGCGCCGCGTCCACCGTGCGCGTGCCGGCCGCGCTCGACAACCCGATCCTGCTGCCGGAGCCGCTGTCGCCGCACCTGTCGGCGGCGCGCGCGGGCACGGCGATCTCGTTCGACGTGATCCTGGCCGCCTTCGCCGCGCTGCGCGCGCGCACCGACGCGCTGGTCGTCGAAGGCGCCGGCGGCTTCCTGGTGCCCTTGTCCGAGACGCGGACCGGCGCCGACCTCGCCGTCGCGATGGGGCTGCCCATCGTGCTGGTGGTCGGCATGCGCCTGGGCTGCCTCAACCACGCGCTGCTGACCGCCGAGGCGATCCGCGCGCGCGGCCTGACGCTGGCAGGGTGGATCGCCAACCGCGTCGACCCCGACTTCCTCTGCCCCGCGGAGAACCTGGCCTACCTGCGCACGCACCTGGGCGCGCCGCTGTGGGCCGACCTGCCGTTCTCCGCCACGCCGGATCCGCGCGCCGACGCGGATCGCTTCGAGCTTCCCGCATGACCTCAGCTCCGCACGACGTCGGGCCGTCCTGGCTCGACGAGATCCCGCAGCGCCTCGCCGCGCTGGACGCCGCCCACCTGACGCGCCGCCGCCGCGAGGTGCGCCCCGCCGACGGCGCCTGGCTGCACGTGAACGGCCGCCGCATGCTGGCCTTCTGCAGCAACGACTACCTCGGCCTGTCGCAGCATCCCGCGCTGCGCGCCGCCGCGACCGCGGCCATCGCGCGCTACGGCGTGGGCAGCGGCGCGTCGCCGATGGTCAGCGGCCACAGCGAGGCCAACGCGGCGCTCGAGCGCGAGCTCGCCGAGTTCGTCGGCCTGGAGCGCGCGCTGTACTTCTACGCCGGCTACGCGACCAACGCCAGCATCGTGCCGGCGCTGGTCGGCGCGGGCGACGCGCTGTTCTCCGACGCGCTCAACCACGCCTGCCTGATCGACGGCGCGCGGCTGTCCAAGGCCACGATCCACCGCTTCGAGCACGCCGACCTCGCGCAGCTGGACGCGCTGCTGCAGGCCAGCCCGGCGCGCCGCAAGCTCGTCGTCAGCGACGCCGTCTTCAGCATGGACGGCGACGTCGCCGACATCCCCGCGCTGATCGCGCTGTGCGAGCGCCACGACGCGCTGCTGCTGCTGGACGACGCGCACGGCTTCGGCGTGTGCGGGCCGCAGGGCCGCGGCGCGCTGGCGGCCGTCGCGCGCACGGGCGCGCAGGCGAGCCGCCGCGTGCTCTACATGGCCACGCTGGGCAAGGCCGCGGGCGTGGCCGGCGCGTTCGTCGCCGGCCCCTCCACGCTCGTGGAATGGCTGCTGCAGAAGACGCGCAGCTACACCTTCGCCACCGCCGCGCCCGCGCTGCTGGCCGAGAGCGTGCGCGCCGCGCTGCGCCTGTTCCGCGACGAGCCCGCGCGGCTCGCCCAGCTGCATCGCAACATCGCCGACTTCCGCGCCGGCGTGCCGGCGGCGATCGCCGGCACGCCGTGGACGCTGGTGCCTTCGCGGACGGCCGTGCAGGCGCTGCTGATCGGCGCCAACGACGAGGCTTTGCGCGTGATGCAGGCGCTGGCCGACGCCGGCCTGTGGGTGCCGGCGATCCGCCCGCCCACCGTGCCCGAGGGCACCGCGCGGCTGCGCATCGCGCTCTCTGCGGCGCACACGTCCGAGGACGTCGCCACGCTGCTGCGCGGCATCGCGCAGGCGGCGCGGTCGTCCTGAGCGGCGCCGGCGGCAGTAGAGTCGAGGCCTGCCGCCATCCGGGAGCCGCCATGCACGACGACGATTTCCATTCGCCCGAGGTCGCACGGCTGCGCGCCGACCTCGCGCTCGCGCTGCGCGCCGCCGCGCACCACGGGCTCGCCGAGGGCATCTGCAACCACTTCAGCGTCGAGCTGCCCGACGGCTCCGACCGCTTCCTGCTGAACCCGCGCGGCCTGCTCTGGAGCGAGATCCGGGCCGACGACATCGTGCTGATCGCCAACGACGGCGCGAAGCTGGCGGGCCGGCACGAGGTCGAGTCCACCGCGATGTTCATCCACGCCGCCGTGCACCGCCTCGGCAAGGCCTGCGTGCTGCATACCCACATGCCGTATGCGACCGCGCTGACGCTGACTGCCGACCGCGGCCTGGACACCACGCTGTCGCAGAACGCGATGCGCTTCCACGGCCGCGTGGCGATCGACGCGCACTACAACGGCCTGGCGCTGGATCGCGCCGAGGGCGAGCGCATCGCCCTCACGATGGGCGCAGCCGACGTCGCCTTCCTCGGCAACCACGGCGTCATCGTCTGCGGCGACCGCCTCGCCCACGCCTACGACGACCTCTACTACCTGGAGCGCGCCTGCCTGCACCAGGTGCTGGCGCAATCCACCGGCCGCCCGCCGGCCCCGGTCGCCGAGGCGCTCGCCCGCCGGGTCGGCGAGCAGACGCTGGGCGAGCGCCTGCAGTCGGAGCTGTTCTTCGAGGCCCTGCGGCGGACGCTCTGACGGCGCCCCTCCGTTTTGAGGCATGATGCCGCCCCCGGACGCGATTCCGGGCCCTCCCCTCCAAAGAAAGAAGCACACATGTCCTTCACCAAGCTCGTCGTGGTCGCCTGCGCCCTGGCCATGTTCGCCGTGGCAGCGGAGGCGCGTCCGCGCCATCACCACCACCATCACCACCATCACAAGCACCACAAGGCCCATCGCTGACGGGATGGGGCCCCGGTCGCATGCCGGGGCCGTCGACGCTCACTCTGCGGCGAGCCCGCGCTTCTTCAGCAGCGGGACGATGTCCGGCCCGGCGCCGGTCAGGTCGCGGAACTCCTGCATCGCGTCGACGCTGCCGCCGCGCGACAGCAGCGTGGCGCGGATGTGGTCGCCGTTGCCGCGCGTCAGGCCGCCGTGCGCGAGCACCCAGTCGGTCGAGTCGGCCGCGAGCACCTCGCTCCAGATGTACGAGTAGTAGCCCGCCGAGTAGCCGCCCGCGAAGGTGTGCGAGAAATAGGTGCTGCGATAGCGCGGCGGCACCGGCGCGAAGTCCAGCCCCACGCGGTGCAGCGCCGCGGCCTCGAACGACGTGACGTCGGCCGCCACCGGCACCTGGTCGGCGCCGAGCTGGTGCCAGGCCTGGTCGAGCAGCGTCGCCGACAGGTACTCCGTCGTCGCGAAGGGCTGGTCGAAGCGCTGCGCGGCCTGCACCTTGTCCAGCAGCGCCTGCGGGATGGGCTCGCCCGTCTTCCAGTGCTTCGCGTAGTGCTTCAGCACCTCGGGGTAGCTCGCCCACATCTCGTTGAACTGCGACGGGTATTCGACGAAGTCGCGCGGCACGCCCGGGCTGGAGAAGCGCGGGTATTTCACGTGCGACAGCATGCCGTGCAGCGCGTGGCCGAACTCGTGGAACGCGGTGGTGACCTCGTCCTGCGTCAGCAGCGTCGGCTCGCCGGCCGGCGGCTTGGGGATGTTGAGGTGGTTGGCGACGACGGGCTTGTCGCCGGTCAGGCCGTCCTGCGCCACGTACTCGCTCATCCAGGCGCCGCCGTTCTTGTTGGAGCGTGCGTAGTAGTCGCCGATGAAGATGGCCAGCTGCGTGCCGTCCTGGTCGAACACGTCGAACACGCGCACGTCGGACTGGTAGACCGGCAGGTCGTGGCGCTCCTTGAACGTCAGGCCGTACAGCTTGCTGGCCGCGTAGAACACGCCGTCGAACAGCACGTGGTCGAGCTCGTAGTAGGGGCGCAGTTGCGACTCGTCGAACGCGTACTGCGCCTTGCGCAGCTTCTCGGCGTAGAAGGCCCAGTCGGCGGCCTGGAGCTGGAAGCCGCCCTTGTCGGCGTCGACCAGCGCCTGCAGCTGCGCGGCCTCCTTGCGCGCGTTGGCGACGGCCGGCGCGGCCAGCTGCGCGAGCAGCTTGTTCATCGTGTCGACCGAGCCCACGGTCTGCTCCTCGAGCTGGAACGCGGCATGGGTGGGATAGCCCAGCAGCGCCGCGCGTTCGGCCCGCTTGCGCGCGAGCGCGGCGACGGTGGCGCGGTTGTCGAACTCGCCGCCGCGGCTGCCGCGCGCCAGCGACGCGGCCATCAGCTTCATGCGCGCGTCGTGGCTCGTGAGCTCGGCCAGCAGCGGCTGGCCGGTGGTGTTGACGAGCTCGACGACGAACTTGCCCGGCTTGCCGGCCTTGGCGGCGGCGTCGGCGGCGGTCTTGATCTCCGCGTCGGACAGCCCCGCCAGCTCCTCGCGGCGATCGAACACGACGGCCGCGGCGCCGCGTTCCTTCAGCGTGTTCTGCGCGAACGTGGTCTGCAGCGTCGCGATCTCGCCGTTGAGCGCGCGCAGCCTGGCCTTGCTGGCCTCGGGCAGCCGCGCGCCGGCGCGCACGAAGTCCTGGTGGTAGCGCCACAGCAGGCGCGCGGACTCGGCGTCCAGGCCCAGCGCGTCGCGCTGCGCGTACAGCGCGTCGACGCGCGCGAACAGGCGCGGGTCGAGCAGGATCTCGTCCTGGTGCGCGGCGAGCGCGGGCGCCATCTTGCGCTGCACCTCCTGCAGCTGCGGATCGGTGTTCGCGCTGGTCAGGTTGTAGAAGATCATCTGCACGCGGTTCAGCGCGCGGCCCGCGCGCTCCATCGCGACGATGGTGTTGTCGAAAGTCGGCTTGTCGGGGTTGGACGCGATGGCCGCGATCTCCCGGCGGTGCTCCGCCATGGCCTGCTCGAAGGCGGGCGCGAAGTCCGCGTCGTGGATCTGGTCGAAGCGCGGGTAGTGCAGCGGCAGCGTGCTCTGCTGCAGCAGCGGGTTGGCCGGCGGCGCATCGGCGGTCGTCGCGGCGTGCGCGGCGCCCAGCAGCGCGGGCAGGGAGGACGCCACGAGCAGGTGGCGCAGGGTCTTGGTCGAAGCTTGCATGGATGGCCTGGAACGTCGCGCGGTAGCGCAGGGGGGTGCATGAGGCGGCGCGCTTCTGGCGGGCCGGCCCGGCAGTCTACGCCGCGTCCGGGGCGGAACCGTGCGGGCGGCAAATGTTGCGTGGGCGCCGCAGCCGCGCGCGTTTGTGCCCAGGACTGCCCGGAATCCGCGGAAGGCGCGTGCCTTGCCGAGGCCGGGCGCCAATCATCCGCGCCACGAAGCAAGGCACGCGCCGGACGGGCGTCGGTCGTCGACGCCCTGCCTGCCGACAAGCAACCCAAGGAGCCCCCATGCACTCGTCCAACAACATCGTCCTGCGCGCCCTCGCGCTGTCCTCGCTCGCCTGCGCCGCGTCGCTGGCGCACGCCGAGGCCGCGCCCGACGGTCTCTGGCACGGCACCGTCGCCGTCGGCGGCGCCTTCGCCTCGGGCAACACGAATTCCAAGGTGCTGACCGGCGCGGCCGACGGCGCCCGCGTCACCGCAGCCGACAAGATCAGCCTGTTCGGCAACGTCAACTACGGCCGCAACAAGGTCAACGGCGTCGAGACCACCACCGCCGACCAGGTGCGCGCCGGCGGCCGCTACGACTACAACCTGAGCGACGCCGCGTTCGTCTTCGGCGGCGGCGACGGCGAGACCAACAAGGCCGCGGGCCTGGACTCGCGCCTGAACCTGGACACCGGCCTCGGCTACAAGATCATCCACGACGCGACGACCACCTTCGACGTCTTCGGCGGCCTGGGCTGGTCGCACGCGAAGTTCACCGACGGCACGAGCGGACAGGGCGTCACCGCCCTCCTCGGCGAGGAGTCGGTGCACAAGCTCAGCGACACCACCACCTTCAAGCAGCGCGCCGAGTTCCACCCGGGCGCGCACGACATCGGCAACCTGGCGACCTTCGACGCCAGCCTGGCCACCGCGATCTCCGGCGGCTGGACGCTCAACACCGCGCTGGCGGTGCGCTACGCGAGCAAGGTGCCGGCCGGCCTGAAGAAGACCGACACGCTGCTGACGGTGGGCTTCGGCTACAAGTTCTGACGACGGCCGCCGCGTCCGGCCCACGGGCCGACGGCCCGGACGTGCTTCACACGCCCGAAACCATGGCCCAGGCGCGCCGGCAGAGAGGAAAGTCATCGGTAAGTTTCCGGGCAAAAGAATGCGCTTCCCACACTGCACACTGGAAGCCATCAGACATGCCCGTTCTCTGCCACGCGCCTCGCCGCACGATGCTCGCCCCGGCGTCGTCCGGCCTCGCCCTTGCCTGCCTTGTCGCGAGCTTCGGCGCGCAGGCGCAACCCGACAGCGATGCGGCGATCGAGGCCGCGGAACCGGCACCGACCGGACTCGGGCTCGGGCTGGCCTTCAACTCGCGCCAGTCGCCCTACGCGGGCGTCGATCGCAAGAACCGCGTGCTGCCGCTGCTCACCTACGAGAACAGCTGGTTTCGCTTCGTCGGCCTCGGCGGCGAATTCAAGCTGGGCCACGTGGCGCTCGCGCCGGCCGACGACCTGTCGTTCGCGCTCAAGGTGGACTACCACCTCGATGCCTACAAGAGCAGCGACTCCGCCGCGCTGGCCGGCATGGCGGCCCGCAAGGGCGGCGTGTGGGGCGGCGGCGTCGTCTCCTGGCGCAACCCGATCGCCCAGGTGCGCGCCGAATGGTCGGCCGACCTCTCCGGCCACAGCAAGGGCCAGGCGCTGTCGTTAGGCGCCGAGCACCGCTTCGGCTTCGGCCCGGTCGGACTCACGCCGCACGTGCGGGCCCAATGGCAGGACGGCAACGCGGTCGACTACTATTACGGCGTGCGCGACACCGAGGCGCTGCCGGGCCGGCCGGCCTACGCGCCCGGCGCGGCGACCACGCTGGAGGGGGGATTGCGCACCGATTTCACGTTCGCGCGGCACCAATCGGTGTTTCTCGACTTGTCCGTCGTGCACCTGCCGGGCGCGATCAAGGACAGTCCCATCGTGGAACACGCCAACCTCTCGAGTGTCTCCGTCGGCTACCTGTATCGTTTCTGAGAAGCGTCGGATGTATCGCATTGCATTGGTGGAGGACAACGTCCGTCTGGCCGCGCTGATCCAGGAATCGCTGCAGGCCGTCGGCATCGATGCCGATGCCTTCGAGGACCAGGACGGCGCGTGGCTGGCCATGCGCGAGATCGACTACCGGATCCTCGTGATCGACCGTGGCCTGCCCGACGGCGACGGTCTGCAGTTGCTGCGACGACTGCGGGGCGCCGGCCGGGCGACGCCCTGCCTCATGCTGACGGCGCGCGACGCGCTGCATGATCGCATCGAGGGCCTCGAAGCGGGCGCCGACGACTACCTGACCAAGCCCTTTCCGATGACGGAGCTGGTGGCCCGCGTGCGCGCCCTGATGCGCCGCCCCGCCGCAGTGCAGTCGCTGCATCCTGTCCACGGCGACCTGCAACTGCATCCCGAACGCGGCGAGCTCGAACGCGGCGAAGAATCGGTCTCGCTGCCGCCGACCGAAATGCGCATCATGCTGTGCCTCGTGCACCATGCCGGCCAGACGGTGCGCCGCAGCGCGCTCGAGGCCGCCGCCTGGGGCATGCAGGCGGCCGTCACGCCCAACGCGCTGGACGTCGCGCTGCATCGCCTGCGGCGCAAGCTGCGAGCCATCGGATCGAGCCAGCAGATCGTCAACGTGAGGAGCCACGGCTATGCGCTTCGGGAAGACGCGTCGGACGCGTAGCCTGCGAGCCCGCGTGCTCGTGGTGTTCGTTGCCGGCATGGTCGTCAGCGCGGCGCTGGTGGCGTTCGGCGTGCTGGTGCTGGCCAAGCCGTTCAGCGAGTACATGCTCGCGACCTCCGTCGCGCAGTACGCCGACGGCATCGCCCGCCACGTCGCCTTCGACGCGAACGGACGGCCGACAGGCCCCAGCGATGCCGGCTCGGAAGTCTGGATGTTCTCGTTCCTGGGCGACGAGATCGACCTGCGCATCCTGGACGCCAACGGCGCCGTGGTCTACACGAGGACCTCTGGCGGCCCGCGCGTCCTGACGGGAAACGCGGCCTTCCTGCCGGAACGCCATGTCGTCGCCATGCAGCATGACGGCGTCGCCCTGCACGTGGCGACAGCCCCGTTCGTGCACGACGGGCGCACATGGTTCGTCCAGTTCGCCGTCAGCGACCGCCTGCTGCTGCTGCTGCGCCGTTCGTTCGGGACACACGCGCTGTGGAAAGGCGTGGCAGCCATCTGCGTGACGTTCCTCGTCGTCTTCACGGTCACGGTCAGCCTGGCCTTGCGGCGCGCGCTCGCGCCGCTGCAGACCGCGTCCGACGACGCACGCCGCATCACGCTGCGCACGATGGATGCGCGCATCGCCGACGCCGCGATGCCGACCGAGATCCAGCCCCTGGTGGAGAGCTTCAACCTGGTGCTCGACCGATTGCAGCGGGGCTTCAGGACACAGCAGGAGTTCCTCGCCAGCGCCGCGCACGAGCTCAAGACGCCGCTGGCGCTGATCCGTGCCCAGGTCGAGCTCGGACGTCTCGGCCATGGCCGCCACGGCGTCCTCGCGGACGTCGACCGGATGGCGCGCCAGGTGCAGCAACTCCTGATCCTCGCGGAAGCCAGCGAACCGCAGAACTACCGGATCCAGCCCGTCGTCCCGGCATCGGCCATGCAGGAGGCGCTCGACTACATGGCTCCGGTGGCCGAGCGCCAGCAGGTGCCGCTGCGGCTGGTCGTCGACGCGGATGCCCGTGAATGGAGGGCGGACCGTGGCGCGCTTTTCACGCTGGTGAAGAACCTGCTCGAGAACGCCATCCAGCACAGCCCGGGCGGGGAGGCCGTCACCGTGCACGCCGCGGCGAACGGCTTCACGGTCGCCGACCGGGGACCGGGCGTCGCCGAGGAGAACCTGGCCCGGATCTTCGAACGCTTCTGGCGCGGCAAGGAGCGGCGCGAGGACGGCGCCGGGCTGGGGCTGTCGATCTGCCAGGAGATCGCGACCGCGCATGCATGGGAACTCGCGGCGCGACGCGGCTCGCGCGGGCTGGAAGTGTCGGTGCGGATGGCATCGGCGGGCGGTCGCGACGGCAGCGACGGCGGCCCGGGCTGACCCCCTGCGCGCTGGCGCGCGGTCCGGCAGCGCAACCCGCCCTGAACAGCGGCGGGCGACGGGCGAGCGATCAGCCCGCCGCCTTCGCTGCTCCGAAGTCGTCGGGCATCAGCACCGCCACGACGCTGCCCGTGGCCGTCGCCACGCCGTCGGCGCAGACCGTCGTCTCCACGACCACCTTGCGGCCCTTGATCTCCTTGATCACGCCGCGCAGTTCCAGTTCGACGCCCAGCGGCGTCGGCTTGAGGTAGTTGACCTGCAGCGATCCGGTGACGAAGCGCAGCGCGGGCTGCGAATCCATCTCGCGGCCCTGCGAGCGGTACATCGCGGCGGCGGCGCTGCCGGTGCTGTGGCAATCGATCAGCGAGGCGATGAGGCCGCCGTAGACGACGCCCGGCACGGCGGTGTGGAACGGCAGCGGCGTGAAGCGCGTGACGGTCGCGTCGCCGTCCCAGTAGGTCTTGATGCGATGGCCGTGCGTGTTGAGCGCGCCGCAGCCGTAGCAGTGCGCGACGTCCTCGGCGTAGTAGTCCTGGAAGGCTTTCATGGGCGACCCCGGTGGTTCGCGGCTCGTGGCCGCGCCAAGGCACTTTAGCAAGCCGGCGCGGGACTTCAGTCGTTCGAGTGCAGCGTCGTGTTGAGGCCGCCCCAGCGCTGCGCGTCGGTCTCCAGCACCTCGACCGCGCCGCTCTGGCTGTTGCGGCGGAACAGCAGGCCCGGGCGGCCCGACAGCGTGCGCGCCGCCACCACGCGGCCGTCCGGCAGCTTCACCTTGGTGCCGGCCGTCACGTACAGCCCGGCCTCGACGATGCATTCGTCGCCCAGTGAGATGCCGATGCCGGCGTTGGCGCCCAGCAGGCTGCGCTCGCCGATGGAATTCTTCGTCTTGCCGCCGCCCGACAGCGTGCCCATGATCGACGACCCGGCGCCGACGTCCGAGTTGCGCCCGACCACCACGCCCGGCGTCACGCGCCCTTCGATCATGGACTCGCCCAGCGTGCCCGCGTTGAAGTTGACGAAGCCCTCGTGCATGACGGTGGTGCCCGACGCGAGGTGCGCGCCCAGCCGCACGCGATCGGCGTCGGCGATGCGCACGCCCTCCGGCACGACGTAGTCGCTCATGCGCGGGAACTTGTCGACGGACGGCACCGCGAGGTGGTGGAATTCGGCCGCCGCGAGCGCGCGCAGCTCCTCGACGCGCGCCGGCAGCACCGGGCCTGCCGAGGTCCACGCCACGTTGCTGAGCCATCCGAAGATGCCTTCGAGGTTGATCTCGTTGGGCTTGACCTCGCGCCGCGACAGCAGGTGCAGCCGCAGCCACACGTCCTCGGTCGAAGCGGGAGCCGCGTCCGGCGACTCGATCGCGACCTCGACCACGTCGCCCGCGATCAGCCCCAGCTTCTCGGCCAGGCAGCCGCGGCGTGCGTGGGCGGGATCGCGCGGGAACCACACGTCGAGGGTCTTGCCGGTGGCGATGTCGCGGTAGCGGTGGCCGGTGCGCTGAAGGCTCATGGTGTCGGGGCGGTTCGATCGGAGGTGACCCGGCAGGATGCCATGCCGACGGGGCAGTCCGTTCGTCGTGCGGCAACCTTCGGATCGCGCCGCGGCTATTCGACGCGCCGGCCGCCGAGGCCCATGCGCCGCATCACGCCGTCGCGTCGCACCAGCCAGTGCCACAGCCCGCCCAGCACGTGCAGCGCGATCAGGATCGCCAGCAGCGCCGCGATCCAGCCGTGCAGCCGGAAGGTCGGGAACGCGTCGAACGACGGCGGCAGCGGCGCGCCGTTGCGCGCGAAGACGATGTCGTTGAGGTGCGCGATCAGCGCCGTCGCGTACCCCGTGGCCACCATGCCCACGACGAGCACGTAGAACGCGGCGTGCGCCCGGCCCGCCGCGCGCGCGGACGCGGGCGTGCCCAGGCCCGCGGGCGCGGGCCGGGCGGTACACCAGCGCACGACCAGCCGCGCCAGCATCGCCGCGAGGATGGCCATGCCCAGGCCCATGTGCCACTCGAGCATGTCGATCTTGCGGGGATCGCCGTCGGGCACCACGCGCAGCACGAAGAAGCCGAACAGCAGCGAGGCGACGATGAACCACGCCAGCGTCCAGTGCAGCAGCACCAGCGCCGGGTGGTACTTGTTGGCGCGGGCGGCGCTCATGCCAGCGACGCGGCGACGCGCTCGAGTTCGCCGAGGTTGCGCTCCCAGCCGTACTTGGCGCCCATGAAGTTGCGCTGGTCCTGCTCGCGGAAGCCCGACTGCTCCATGCGCACCAGCACGCCGCCGTCGCAGGCCTCCAGCGTCCATTTGACGACGGTCTTCAGGCCGTTGGCGGCCTCCTCGCCAGACGAATTCCAGGTGTACGACAGTTCCTCGGGCGGCTCGACGCTGAGCACCTCGCAGTCGGTGACGCCGTTCCAGCCCTGCATCGGCGGCATGCGGAAGGTGAAGCGATGGCCGACGCGCGGCTCGAAGTCGTTGGCCATCAGCCAGTCCTCCAGCAGCGGGCCCTGCGTCAGGGCGCGCCAGACCTTGGCCTGCGAGTGCGGGATGCGGCGTTCGACGACGACGCTGCGGGTGGCGGTGGCGGTAGCGGTGTTCATCATTGGTCCATCCTGTTGAGCAAGTTTTCGAGGCGATCCATGCGCTCGTCCCAGAAGACGGCGTAGAAGCGCATCCAGTCCATCAAAGGGGCCAGGCCCTTGGGCTCGGCGCGGTAGTGCACGACCCGGCCTTCCGGCCGTTCCTGCACCAGCCCGGCCGCCTTCAGCACGTTCAGGTGCTTCGAGACCATCGGCTGCGACACGCCCGCCTCCTCGGTGAGCGCGCGCACGTTGAGCTCGCCCCCTTCGCGCAACAGCCGCTCGAGCAGCGCGCGGCGCGTGGGGTCGGCCAGGGCCTTGAAGACGTCGTCGGGTGCGGCGGGCATGGACGAATGATAACCATTTGGTTATTTAATTGTCAAAGACCCCTTGCGCTACGCTGTCGACCATGAAGACGCTGCCGCTCCGACTCTCGCCCGGCGACGACCTGCGCGCCGCCCTCGCCGCCGCGCTCGCGAACACGGGCGCCGACGCCGCCTTCGTCCTCGCCGGCATCGGCAGCCTGCGCGAGGCCGCGCTGCGCTTCGCCGGCCGCGACGAGCCGCACCGCGCCGTCGGCGACCTCGAGATCCTCACGCTGTCCGGCACGCTGGGCGCGGGCGGCGCGCACTTGCACGCGAGCCTGTCGGATGCCGACGGCCGCGTGCTGGGCGGCCACGTCGCGCCGGGCTGCATCGTGCGCACGACGGCCGAGGTGCTGCTGGCGGTGCTGGACGACGTGCGCTTCACGCGCGAGCCCGACGCGGCCACGGGCTACGCGGAACTCCACGTCTGGCCGCGCGGCGGCGCCTGATTGAATGGCTCTTTGCCGATTAAAATCGTCGGCTTCCCCGAAATCAGAACCCCTCCATGACCGACGCCACCACCCCCACGCTGCCCGACCGCCTGTCCGTCGACCCGCGCAGCCCGCACCACGTGGCCGCGATCTTCGAGCACGACGTCGGCATCCGCTTCAACGGCAAGGAGCGCTTCGACGTCGAGGAGTACTGCATCAGCGAAGGCTGGGTGCGCGTGCCCGCGGGCGCCAAGAAGGTCGACCGCAAGGGCAACCCGCTGATGATCAAGCTCAAGGGCACGGTCGAGGCCTTCATCAAGCCCGCGCCCGCCGCTCCTGCGGCCTGATCAGCGCTTCTTCGAGCGCGCGGCCTTCTTCTCCAGCCGCTCCGCCTCGGCGGCCATCCCGGCCGCCCACCACGCCGCGAACTGCGCCGGCGTCTCCAGCGTGACGCGCCCCCAGGCGCCGCTGCGGAAGTCGTTGAGCGCGATCTCCGCGGCCTTCTGCAGGTTGACGCGGCCGCCCGGCATCAGGCCGCCGCGCTTGCGGCCGACTTCCTCCAGCAGGGCCTCGTCGGTCATCTGCGAGAAGTCCGCCGTCTTGTAGCGCGCAGCGATGCGGTCGGCGTAGCGATGGCGCACGCGCCCCAGCAGCGCCATCGCCACCAGTTCCTCGTCGTAGGCGTTGCGGCCGATCGCGCCGCTGGCGGCCAGGTTGTAGCCGCCCTCCTCGATCAGGATGCGCGGCCACAGCATGCCGGGGGTGTCGAACAGGTAGAAGTCGTTGGCCAGCACGATCTTCTGCTCCAGCTTCGTGATGCCCGGCTCGTCGCCCGTCTTGGCGGCGCGCTGGCCGTTGAGCGTGTTGACCAGCGTCGACTTGCCGACGTTGGGGATGCCGCAGATCATCACGCGCACCGGCTTGACCATGCCGCCGCGGTTCGGCACGAGCGCGCGGCACTCGGCGACCAGCGCCTTCGCGGGCCCGGGGACGCTGGCGTCGAGCCCGATCGCCCGCGTGCCCGGCTGGGCGCGGTAGTGCGCGAGCCACGCCTCGGTCAGCCCGGGGTCGGCCAGGTCCTGCTTGTTCAGCACCTTGAGCGCGGGCTTGCCCTGCGTCATCTCGGCCAGCAGCGAGTTCGCGCTGGAGCCGGGCAGGCGGGCGTCGAGCAGCTCGATGACGACGTCGATGTCCGGCAGCCGCTCGGCGATCGCCTTGCGGGTCGTGTGCATGTGACCCGGGAACCACTGGATGGCCATCTGGAGGAAGCTTTCTGGGACGTCGGAGAAAAGGGAGTGCGCATTTTCGGTCATGTCGCCGGCGCCCGGGCATGCGCTATCGTGCGGGATCGCCAATCCCCGGATGCCCCCGTGAGCACGACCGCCCCCACCTCGCCCTACCCCATCGGCACGCCCGGCACCCCGTGGGGTCCGCGCGAGAAGGCCGCCTGGCTCGCGCGCCAGCGCATCCGGCGCAGCTACGACGCCGAGGTCGTCCGGCCGCTGAAGGCCGCGCTGCCCGCCGCGGCGCACCTGTTCTCGTACGGCGTGCTGGACTACGCGCGCCTGGGCCTGCCAGCCTATCCGCTGTACGCGGTGCGCAGCCGCGACTGGCGGCCCGGCCGCCCCACCGTGCTGGTGACCGGCGGCGTCCACGGCTACGAGACCAGCGGCGTGCAGGGCGCGCTGCAATGGATCGCGACGGAGTTCGAGCGCCACGCGCGCGACGTCAACGTCCTCGTGCTGCCCTGCATCAGCCCCTGGGGCTACGAGACGATCAACCGCTGGAACCCCGACGCGCTCGACCCGAACCGGCAGTTCCGCCAGGACAGCCCCGCCGCCGAATCGGCGCTGGCGATGGCCTGCGTCGCCGCGCACGCCGGCGCGGTCGACCTGCACGTCGACCTGCACGAGACTACCGACACCGACAACAGCGAGTTCGGCCCCGCCAAGGCCGCGCGCGACGGCAAGCCGTTCGACTGGCACGCGATCCCCGACGGCTTCTACCTGGTCGGCGACACCGAGCGGCCCGCGCCCGATTTCCAGCGCGCGCTGGTCGCGGCCGTGCGCGCGGTGACGCACATCGCCGACGCCGACGAACACGGCCGGATCATCGGCACCGAACTCGAGCAGCCCGGCGTCATCAACTACGCCAAGCGCGAGCTCGGCCTGTGCGGCGGCATGACCGGCGCGAGGCTCGTGACGACGACCGAGGTCTACCCCGACAGCGCCACCGCCACGCCTGCCGAGTGCAACGCGGCGCAGGTGGCGACCGTCGTCGCGGCGATCGAGTACCTGCTGCGCGAGCGGGCATGACCCGGCTGCCCGCCGAATTCGATCGTCTCTACCGCGCCGAACCCGGCGCGCCGTTCGTCGACGCGCAGGGCCGCGTGCGCGCCGCCCTGCTGGAGGTGGTGCAACCCACGGGCTGGACCGCGCTGTCGCCGCTGTGGCAGGGCGTGCAGGCCGAGCTCGCGCTGCCGGCGCCGGCCATCGCCGTGTCCGGCCTGGACGCGATCCAGCTCTGGTTCTCGCTGGAGGCGCCGATCGACGCGCAGGAGGCGCACGAGTTCCTCGCCGCGCTGCGCGTGCGCTTCCTGTCCGAGGTCCCGGCAGCGCGCATTCGCCTGTGGCCCGACGCCGCGCCGCCGTCGCGCCCGCTGGCGAGCGTGCCGGCGCTGCAGGCGTCGACCGGCAACTGGTCGGCCTTCGTGTCGCCCGACCTGATCGGCGTGTTCTCCGACACGCCCTGGCTGGACATCGAGCCCGGCGACGAGGGCCAGGCCGCGCTGCTGCGGCCGCTGCGGTCCATCGCGCCGGCGCCGTTCGCGGCAGCGCTCGCGCAGCTGCGCGCGAGCGCGAGCGCGCGTGACGCGCAGGCACCCGCGGCCGCGGACCCGCGCGCGCCCGAGGCGCCGTCGCCGGCCGGCCCAGCGCCCGAGGACGACCCGCGCCGCTTCCTGCTGCGCGTGATGAACGACGAATCCATCGCGATGGCGCTGCGCATCGAGGCGGCCAAGGCGCTGCTGCCGTCGCGGGATACCGAGGGCTGACGCATCGGGCCGCCCCGCCATCATCACTTCGGGGTGAGCCGGTACAGGCCGCCCTCGTGGTCGTCCTCGAGCAGCCACAGCGCGCCGTCGGGCGCCTGCGCGACGTCGCGGACGCGGAAGCCGACCGTCCAGTGCTCGGCCGGCGTCGCGGTCGCGCCGCGGACCTCGATCCGGTGCAGCGCGCGGCTGACGAGGCCGGTCGCGAACGCCGAGCCCTTCCACTGCGGGAACATCGCGCCGCTGTAGAACATCAGGTTGCCGGGCGCGAGGACGGGCGTCCAGTAGATCACGGGCTTGGCGAGGTCGGGGCGCGTGTCGGGGCTCGCGATGGGCACGCCGTCGTAGTTCACCGCGTACGAGACGAGCGGCCAGCCGTAGTTCCTGCCCGGCTCGATCAGGTTGAGCTCGTCGCCGCCGCGCGGCCCGTGCTCGAGCTCCCACAGGCGGCCGTCCGGCGCGAACGCGAGGCCGTAGGGCGTGCGATGCCCCGAGGTCCAGATCTCGGACGGCGTCAGGTTGGGACCGTCGAAGACATAGGTCGCCACGACGGGGGCGGTCTTGGCGGCCTCGGTGTCCCGCGGCGGATCGATCACCTGGACCGACGACGCGCCGAGCTTGCCCTCCATCGGATTGCCGGGCGCCGGCTTGCCGTCCAGGGTCAGCCGCAGGATCTTGCCGGCCGGCTGGTTCGGATCCTGGGCGGGGGTGAAGCGCTGGCGGTCGCCGGCCGTGAGGAAGAGGAATTTCCCGTCCGGCGAAAAGGCCACGGCGGCGCCGACCTGGCCGCCCTTGCCCTTGATCGGGTCGCGCCAGACGACCTTCAGGTCCTCCAGCGAGGCGGCGTCGGCGCCTGTCCTGAGCGTCGCGCGGGCGAGCGCCAGGCTCGAGGTGCGCGCTGCCGGTCCGGGCTCCGAATAGGTCAGGTAGATCGCCCCGTCGCTTGCGTAGGACGGGGCCAGGTAGACGCCGAGCAGGCCGTTCTGCCCCTCGTGCAGCACCGCCGGCACGCCGGTGACCTCGAGCTTCTGCCCGGACTGGGTCGCCAGGAAGAGCTTGCCGACCTTCTCGGTGACAAGCATGCGGCCGTCCGGCAGGAAGGCGATGCGCCAGGGCAGGTCGAACTGCGCGACCTTCGCGAGCTTGAACGGCGGCGACGGGGTGGGCGGCAGGGTTCCGGCGTTGATCTGCGCCACGACGGGCGCTGCGCCAAGGAGCAGCCACGGGAGGAGTCCGGACTTCAGGAATTGCATGCGTCGCTCGCCAGGGGGTGGTGCCGGGAGTATCCCGCGGCCGCGCAAGCAGCGCCGGACACCGGACCATCGGCGCGACGAGCGCCGCGCTGGCATTCGTTCCCGCAGCCACGGACAATTTGCGGACCCGGCCCCTGCCTGGCGACAGCTTCCCGGAGGCAGGACCGCTACGATCGGCGTCACACGGGAATCCCATAGCCATGAGCGAAATCTGGAGCAGCACGCTGTCGGCCTACTGGTCGGCCACGGAGGTGTCGGCCAACCTGGCCATCTTTCTGACGCTGCTGGGCGCGCTGCTGCTCGGACTCGTCGTGGGCTACGAGCGCACTTACCACGGCCGCGCCGTCGGCATGCGCACCTACGGCCTGGTGTGCATGGCCTCCGCGGCGCTGACCACGTTCGTCGGCTACCCCACCCTCTGGTACGGCGGCCACGCGGCAACGGTGGGGACGGTCGACCCGACGCGCGTCGTCCAGGGCATCGTCACCGGCATCGGCTTCCTGGGCGCCGGGATCATCATGAAGGACGGCTACAACATCCGCGGCCTGACGACGGCCGCGTCCGTGTGGTCCGCCTGCGTGATCGGCGTCCTGGTGGGCGTCGGCTTCTACGGGGCGGCGATCCTGCTGGCCGGCCTCTCCGTGGTCTGCATGATGGGGGTCAATCGCCTGGAGCGCTGGCTGCCGGCGCGCCAGGGCGTCGCCGTCGTGATCCGGTTCGGCCGCGGGACGATGCCGGCCCCCGGCGCGCTGGAGCAGGCCGTCATCGAGCGCGGCTACGAGATCGCGGACGGATCGCTGTCCATCACCATGAAGGACGGCCTGGCGGAATGGCATTTCGTCGCCATCTGCGCCAGCAAGAGCAAGCACGCCCCGCTGGCCGAACTCGCGCAGCTGCTCGGCGGCGACGCCCGCGTCGACAGCTTCCAGCTGGCGCACACCCGCAACTGAGGTCCTGCCATGATCGATGTCGTCGATTCGCTGCTGCAGTTCAACCGGGGACGCGATCCCGAGCGCCTGGCGATGAAGTTCGAGCGCATGCGCGCCAACGCCTTCGCCTTCCTGCGCGGAAGCTGCCACCTGTTCTACGACCGCCTGCCGCTGGCCGGCGCCTTCGCGGCCGACGCGGCGCCCCACGCGTGGATCTGCGGCGACGCGCACCTGGAGAACTTCGGCAGCTACAAGGGCGACAACCGCCTCGCCTATTTCGACCTCGTCGACTTCGACGAGGCCACGCTGGCGCCGCTGACGTGGGACCTGGTGCGCTTCCTGGCCTCGGTGCTGGTCGCGGACGACGCCGTCAAGGCCAGCGGGGACCAGGTCGAGCGGCTGTGCGAGGAGTTCCTCGAGGCCTACGCCGCGGTGCTCGCCTGCGGCAAGGCGGGCTGGGTGGAGCGCGACACGGCGGAGGGCCTCGTCCAGGCCCTGCTGGACGACGTGCGCTGCCGCACGCGTCCCGAGTTCCTGGACCGGCGCACCGTGCGCCAGGGCAAGCGCCGGACGATCCGCGTCGACGGCAAGCGCGCGCTGGCCGCGGACGCCGACCAGCGCGCGGCCGTCGTCGCGCTGATGGACGACGTCGCGCGCCGCGCGCCCGACCCGTCGTTCTACGAGGTGATCGACGTGGCGCGCCGCATCGCCGGCACGGGCAGCCTCGGCGTCGATCGGTTCATGGTCCTGGTGCGCGGCAAGGGGTCGCCGGACGGCAACTACCTGCTCGACCTGAAGCAGGCGCTGCCGTCGGCGCCGCAGCGGCGCGTGACGATCCGACAACCCGCCTGGCGCACGGAGGCCGAGCGCGTCGTCGCGCTCCAGCGGCGCATGCAGGCCATGTCGATGGCGTTCCTCGAAGCGGTGGACTGGAAGGGCGCGTCCTACATCCTGCGCGGACTCCAGCCGACCGAGGATCGCGTGAGCCTGTGCGCGCCGGAGGCCGGCTTCGGCGGCATCCGCGGTGCGATCCGCACGATGGCGGGCGTGATGGCGTCGGCGCACCTGCGCTCCGGCGGCCGCCAGGGCTCGGCGATCGCGGACGACTTCGTCGCCTTCGGCGCGGCCGTCGCGAAGTGGAAGGCGCCCATGCTGGAAGCCGCCAGGCAGGCGGCGCACCAGGTGGAAGCGGACTTCGCGCTGTTCGCCGGCGCGTACGACCGCGGCCAGTTCAAGGCAGCGGCCCGCTGAACTACCGGCCGGCCACCTTGAAGTCGAAGCGGATCGAGAGCCTGTTGTCGGCGACCCGGACGGACTCGATGTTCAGCGCCTGCACGTCGACCTGCAGCTGGCCGCCCGCGCCCTGCAGCATCGCGCGGACGGCCTTCAGGACGTCCAGCTCGAGCGCGCCGGGCAGCGCCGGGACCAGGCCGGAGTTCAGGACGATCCGCGTGTTCGCGTCGCCGACGTCCTCGATGCGGATGTCGGCCAGGCGGACGGTCGTCCCCTGCGCGCCCGGTTCGCCCGAGACGGTGGTCCAGGACGCCAGGTCGACGCCGGCGCAGCTGTCCCCGAAGTCCATGCCGACGCGGGCGACCAGGTGCGAGCGGATGACCACGCGCCCGCCGGCCAGGGTCACGGCCGGATGGTCGAGGTACGCGCTGCAGGCACCGCGCTGGAGATAGTAGCGGCCGCTGTCCTTGAACAGCGACTCGACGACCAGCTTCTGGACGGCGGACTGCTCCAGCACGATCTCGGCGCCCTGGGCGGTCGCGGCCGACAGGACGGCCGTGGCCACCAACGCTTCGCGAAGGAATCGGATGCTCATCTCGCGAGCCTAGCACCGGCGATCCGAACCTCCTGGCGACGCCCCGGGGCTCACAGCGCGTGCGTCACCTTCACAAAGTCCGGATCCTCGTCGAAGCGCTTGACCTCGAAGCCCATGCCCTGCATCAGCTTGAGCATGGGCGCGTTGCTGCGCAGGACGAGGCCGACGATCTCGGCCAGGCCGCGCTCGCGCGCCGCCTCCATGATGCTTTCCATCAGGCGCGAGCCGAGGCCGCGGCCCTTCATGTCCTCGGCGACCACGAGCGAGAACTCGCAGCTGTGCTGGTCGGGCGTGATGACGTAGCGCGAGACGCCGACGATGCGGTCGATCTCGGTGAAGGCGCCGTCTTCGCCAGACGTGCGGTCGCGCACGACGGCCACCAGCGCCATCTCGCGGTCGTAGTCGATCAGCGTGAAGCGCGACAGCATCGTCGCAGGCAGCTCGTTGAACGAGGACACGAACCGGAAGTAGCGGCTCTCGGGCGAGAGGCCGCGCACCAGGTCCTGCAGCATCTGCGCGTCGTCGGGGCGGATCGGGCGCAGCAGGCAGGTGCCGCCGCCGCGCAGCGTGAGCTGCTGCTCGAAGCGCGACGGGTACGGCAGGATCGCCAGGTGCGCGAACTGCCCGGGCGCGCCGAGGCCGGCCTGCGGGCCGCCGTCGACGACGATGCGCGCGTCGACCGCGACGGCGCCGTGCTCGTCGACGATGAGCGGGTTGATGTCCATCTCGCGCAGCTGCGGCAGCGCGCACACCATCTCGGACACGCGCAGCAGCACCTGCTCCAGCGCCGACACGTCGACCGCCGCGGCGCCGCGCCACTCGGCCAGCGTCTCGGACACGCGGGCACGTTCGATGAGCCGGCGCGCGAGGAACTGGTTGAGCGGCGGCAGCTCCATCGCGCGGTCGGCGATCAGCTCGATCATCACGCCGCCGGCGCCGAACACGATCACCGGGCCGAACGGGTCGTCGGTGACCACGCCCACCGAGACCTCGCGGCCGCGGCGGGCACGCGCCATCTTCTGCACGGTGACGCCGTTGATGCGGGCGTGCGGCGCCAGGCGCGCGACGCGGTCCATCATGTCGGCGTAGGTCTCGCGCACGCTGGTGCCGCTCATCAGGTTCAGCGCGACGCCCTGGACGTCGGACTTGTGGACGATGTCGGGCGAGTCGATCTTCAGCGCCACCGGGAAGCCCAGCTGCGTCGCGATCATCATGGCCTCGGTGGGCGAGCGCGCGAGGATGGTCTGCGTCACCGGGACATGGAACGACGACAGCAGCGTCTTGGACTCCATCTCGGTGAGCACCTTGCGGCGCTCGGCCACCACGCTCTCGATCAGCAGGCGCGCGCCTTCGATGTCGGGCTGGGCGAGCGTCGACAGCGGTGGCGGCGTCTGCTGCAGCAGGCGCTGGTTCTCGTAGAAGGTGGCGATGTTGCCAAACGCGCCCACTGCGGCCTCGGGCGTACGGAAGCTGGCGATGCCGGCGTCGTTGAGCAGCACGCGCGCGCCGGCCATCGACGCGTCGCCCATCCAGCACGAGAGCAGCGGCTTGTACGTGGTCGACAGCAGCCCGGCCACGGCCTTGGCGACGGCCACCGGGTCGACGCCGGCCTTGGGCGAGTGGATCGCGAGGAGGCCGTCGACGTCCTTGTCGGCGGCCGCGGCGCGGATCGCGGCGACGTAGTGCTCGGGTGTCGCGTCCTCGGAAACGTCGATCAGGTCGGAGACGGACGCCACGTCCGGCAGCAGCGGCTTCAGGCCGGCAATGGTCATGGGCGACAGCCTGCCCAGCTTCAGCCCGATCTCGTTGACCCAGTCGGCCGCCAGCACGCCGGGTCCGCCGCCGTTGGTGACGATGGCCAGCCGCGCGCCCACCGGCCGGTAGCGCGAGGCCAGGCACTTGGCCGCCGAGAACAGCTCGACGAACGAGCGCACGCGCACCGCGCCGGCGCGGCGCAGCGCGGCGTCGAACACCTCGTCGCTGCCCACGGTGGCGGCGCTGTGCGTCTGCGCCGCCTCGTTGCCGGCCAGCCGGCGCCCGGCCTTGAGCACCACCACCGGCTTGGCGATGGCCGCCGAGCGCAGCGCGCTCATGAAGCGGCGCGCGCTTCCGATGCCTTCGAGGTAGACGAGGATGCTCTGCGTCTGCGGGTCGCTGGCCAGGAAGTCCAGCACCTGCGCGATGTCGACGTCGGTGTGCGGCCCGACCGAGGCCACCAGCGAGAAGCCGACCCCATTGGAGCGCGCCCAGTCCAGCATCGCGGCGGTCAGCGCGCCCGACTGGCACACCAGCCCCAGCGAGCCGGCGCGCGCCAGCGGCCCGGCGGCGCTCGCGTTCAGGTTGAGCTTCGGGCGCTGGAAGCCGAGGCTGTTCGGCCCCAGCAGCAGCACGCCCTCGCGATGCGCGATCCGGCGCAGCTCGGCGGCCTGCGCGGCCCCTATGCCGCTGGAGACGACGAGCGCCGCCTTGCAGGTGATGCGCCCGGCCACCTCCAGCGCGGCGGCGACGTCCCGCGGCGGCAGCGCGATGATGGCCAGGTCGGCGCGCGTCTGCGACAGCTCGGCCAGGGTGCCCGTGGTACCGATCTCCAGGAAGCGGATCGTCCCCGTGAAGCGCTGCGCCCGGATCGCCTCGGTCAGCGCGCGGCCCTGCGCGGTCTGCTGCTTCGCGTCGCCGGCGCGGGCGGTGAACACGACGATGGCCTCGGGCTCGAGCAGGGGCTGCAGGTAGTGCTTGTCCATGCCGCCAGTCTGCAGCAAAACGCGGCCGCGGTGCAGAGGCGGGCGTCAACTCCTGTCGCCGCGGGGCGACGCCGTGTCACGCCGCTGTCAGCTCGCCGTCGGCCGCGCCACGCGGCACGCGCCGTACAGCGACGCCGCGGCGCTGATCGCGTTGGCCGCGACCTGCTCCCACGAGCCGACGCTCCACGCGTTGAACATCCACAGCGCCGACACGGCCAGCATCACCCAGCGCAGCGAGCGGCCCGTGAGGTGGAACACGGCGTAGGTCGACATCAGCGAGGCCGCGACCATCAGCAGCGAGGCCCAGCCGGCCCAGGTCAGCGCGCCGACGGCCAGTGTCAGCGCGGCGAAGATCGCGCAGCCGATCGCGCGTGAGCGGCGCTCGCCCAGCGTCACGGCCGAGGTCGCGGTGCGGCCGGCGCTGACCACGCTCAGCGCGGCCGCGACATTGGCGCCCAGCAGGAAGTTGTTGAGCGCCCAGATGATGCCCGACACCCCCGAGCGCAGCCGCAGCGAGCGCTCGCAGGTGCAGGTCAGGGCGACGACGTTGAGGGCCAGGGCGGCGAGGCCCGTGGCGTGGATGAGCAGCGCGTTCGACATGGCGGCGCCCGGCGCGGACGAGGCCGGGGTTCCATGCAGTCTAGGAATCGCGGCGGATTCCGATGGGCCGATGAGCGGCGTCGCAAGGCCGCTTAACGCAAGTGCTTACAGACTCGCGCGGCCGTTGCGCAACGCCCGGGTCATCGCCCCTCCTCGCCGCGCGCCAGGCGCAGCATCAGCGCCGCCGACACCACCGCCGCCGCGCCGCCCAGCGCCATGATCCAGCGCGTGGACAGCAGCGCGATCCAGCCGCCCGCCAGCGCCACCACGACGTTGGCGACGCAGAAGATCGTCGACAGCAGCCCCATGACGCGGCCCTGCCCGTGCTCGGCGAAGCGCTCCGACATCCAGGCCGGCATCACCGCGTTGTAGAGCGCCGTCGGCACGCCCATCGCCATGATGACGAAGATGCCCAGCCAGCCGGGCAGCGCCGCCAGCAAGCCGAGGCAGACGGCCGCGATCAGCGCGAAGCGCGCCGCGCGGCGCAGCGGATGCGCCGTCGACGCGCTCCCGAAGCGGCCGGCCAGCACGCTGGCGAGCGTCATCGCGGCACACTGCCCCGCGGTGACGAACGCGATGCCGCGGCTGCCGAAGCCCGCGTTCTGCAGCATCCACAGCGGCGAGAACTCGTACAGCGTGTTGATCGCCAGCGTGTAGGCCAGCTGCAGCCCGAAGATCACGCCCAGCGTGCGATCCGCGCGCAGCAGCGCCAGCACGTTGCGATCCTGCGTGGCCGCGCCCGACGCGGGCCGGGGCGGCGCCGACGGCAGCCCGAGGAACAGGATCGCCACGCAGGGCAGCGTCATCGCGGCGGCCAGCACGAAGGGCACGGGCTCGCCCAGCGGCAGCGTCAGGCCGCCAACCAGCGGGCCCAGCAGCCAGCCGGCGTAGAAGCAGGCGTTGAGCAGCGCGAAGGCGCGGGTGCGGTCGATCTGCTCGTGCATGTCGGCCAGCATCGCGCGCGCCACGGCGGTGTTGCTCTCGACCAGCCCGGTGGCGAAGCGCGCCAGCGCGAACAGCGGGTAGTCGCGCACCACCAGCGCGAACGCCGTCAGCAGGTGGCCGGCCAGCGTCGCCACCAGCGTCACCGCCAGCACCAGCCGGCGCCCGTGGCGGTCCGACAGCGGCCCCGAGAACAGGCTGCCGATCAGGATGCCCAGCGGGTTGGCCGCCAGCGCGATCCCCATCAGCACCGACGGCTGCAGCCCGCCGAAATGCGTGAAGCCGTCGACCGCCCCGCCCATGAAGATCGGCGCCAGGATCGGATACGGCATCGAGATGCCGACGGTGCTCACGAGGCCCAGCAGGCAGACGGCGGCGAGGATCCAGTACGGGTGGCGGACGGGCGGGGACATGCTGCATTGTCGGCCGATCGATCGCGACGGGCCGGCGGGCCGGACCGGGCGCATACCCGATGGGGTGTCCACCAATCGAGTTTGCATCCCTTGAAAAAGTCATTGCGCGGTCCGCCCGGCAGCGTACACTCGCGCCTGCTCCGGGGTGCATCCGCCAAGAGATGCTGAGACGACCATTGGATGGGTAATCTAGGTCGAACCCGAGAACTTGAACCGGCTAGTACCGGCGTAAGGAGAGCTGCACGAACCCGCGCGGGAGGCCTGGAAGGCGTCCGCGCGCCAGGTCGGCGCACCGTCCGGAGCAAGAACACTTGACCCCTGGACTGGAGCCCCGATGACCTCGCCCCTCGCCCCGCCCGCGCCGCCCGCCCGCGCCGCCGACGCGCCCGACGCCCCCGACTGCGGCCACGACGCCGCCTCCACGCGCCAGCCGCTGCCGGCCTCGCGCAAGGTGCGCGTGCAGGGGCTGCAGCCCGGCGTCAGCGTGCCGATGCGCGAGATCGCGCTGACCAACGGCGAGAAGGTCACCGTCTACGACACCTCGGGGCCGTACACCGACCCGACCGCGCTGATCGACCTGAAGCGCGGCCTCGAGACGGTGCGCTCGCGCTGGATCGCCGCCCGCAACGACAGCGAGTCCTACGCCGGCCGCGACGCCCAGCCCGTGGACGACGGCCAGCGCGCGCGTTCGCCCGCGGCCGGCGCCGCGGCCGCGCGCATCGCCACCCTGCGGCGCGACGCCGACGGCCTGCAGCGCACGCCGCGGCGCGCGATCCCCGGGCGCAACGTCACGCAGATGCACTATGCCAGGCGCGGCATCGTCACGCCGGAGATGGAGTTCGTCGCGCTGCGCGAGAACGGCCGCCACGAGTGGATGGCCGAGTACCAGGCCGACGCGCAGCGCGAGGCCCGCCTGCGCGGCGACCCGCGCGGCGCCGCGATCCCGGCGCGCATCACGCCCGAGTTCGTGCGCGACGAGGTGGCGCGCGGTCGCGCCATCATCCCGGCCAACATCAACCACCCGGAGCTGGAGCCGATGGCCATCGGCCGCAACTTCCTGGTCAAGGTCAACGCCAACATCGGCAACTCGGCGACGACGTCGTCGATCGAGGAGGAGGTCGACAAGCTGGTGTGGGCCACGCGCTGGGGGGCGGACACGGTGATGGACCTGTCCACCGGCGCCAACATCCACACCACGCGCGACTGGATCCTGCGCAACAGCCCGGTGCCCATCGGCACGGTGCCGATCTACCAGGCGCTGGAGAAGGTGGGCGGCGTCGCCGAGGATCTGAGCTGGCCGCTGTTCCGCGACACGCTGATCGAGCAGGCCGAGCAGGGCGTCGACTACTTCACCATCCACGCCGGCGTGCTGGCGGAGTTCGTGCCGCTGACGGCGCGGCGCCGCACGGGCATCGTCTCGCGCGGCGGCGCGATCCTGGCCAAGTGGTGCATGGCGCACGGCTGCCAGAACTTCCTGTTCACGCACTTCGAGGAGATCTGCGAGATCATGCAGGCGTACGACGTCTCGTTCTCGCTGGGCGACGGCCTGCGCCCCGGCTCGCTGGCCGACGCCAACGACGACGCGCAGATGGCCGAGCTGCGCACGCTGGGCGAGCTCGCGCAGCTGGCGTGGAAGCACGACGTGCAGACGATGATCGAGGGCCCGGGCCACGTGCCGATGCATCTGATCCAGGCCAACATGAGCGAGCAGCTGCGGCTGTGCCACGACGCGCCCTTCTACACGCTGGGGCCGCTGACCGTCGACGTCTCGCCCGGCTACGACCACATCGCCAGCGCCATCGGTGCCGCCATGATCGGCTGGATGGGCACGGCGATGCTGTGCTACGTCACGCCCAAGGAACACCTGGGCCTGCCCGACCGCGACGACGTCAAGCAGGGCCTGATCGCGTACAAGATCGCGGCCCATGCCGCAGACGTCGCCAAGGGCCACCCCGGCGCCCGCGCGCGCGACGACGCGCTGTCCAAGGCGCGCTTCGAGTTCCGCTGGCACGACCAGTTCAACCTGGCGCTCGACCCCGACACCGCGCGCCGCTTCCACGACGCGACGCTACCCGCCGAGGGCGCCAAGGAGGCGCACTTCTGCAGCATGTGCGGCCCGAAGTTCTGCTCGATGAAGACCACGCACGAGGTGCGCGAGTTCGCCGCCGCGCAGGCGCACGCGACGCTGGACGCCGCGGGCGCGAAGAAGCGCACCACGCTGGGCAAGCCCTTCGTGCCGATCTACGACGCGGAGGAGGAATGAGCCGCATCGGCATCGCGGGCGCCGGCGTGGCCGGACGGCTGCTCGCGTTCCAGCTTTCGCGCCTGGGCCATGCGGTCGAGGTGTTCGACGCCGCGCCCGACGCCGCGGCGCCGCACGGCCCGCAACCGCATCCTGCCGCGGCCTTCACCGCGGCCGGCATGCTGAGCCCGCTGGCCGAGCTGGAGCATGCGCCGGCCGAGGTCGCGGAGCGCGGCTGGCGCTCGCTGGATCTGTGGCCGGGCATCGTCGCGGCGCTGGGCCCGGGCCAGCGCAGCGCGGGCCTGTTCCGCTGCAACGGCAGCCTGCTGGTGGCGCATCCGGGCGATGCCGGCGCCACGCAGCGCGTGCTGGCGCGCCTGAAGGCGGCCAACGCGCGCGGCGCCCGCCAGCGCGCGCACGACGCCGACGCCAGCCACCCCACGACGCTGCAGCTGCACGGCGCGCGCGACAAGCCGCCGCAACGCGATCCGCAGGCCTTGACGCCGGAGATGCTGCGCGAGCTCGAGCCCGCGCTGGTCGGCGGCCTGCAGGGCTGGCTGCTGCCCGGCGAGGGCCAGGTCGACGCGACGCGGCTGCTGCCGGCGCTGGTCGCCGGCTGCCCCGACGTGCGCTGGCACTGGAACCAGCGCGTCGAGCGGGTCGAGCCGCACGTGCTGCACGTGGCGGACAGAAACCCGATGGGGTATGACTTCGCGATCGACACCCGCGGACTCGGCGCGCGCGGCGCCGGCTCCGGACTCGCGTTGCGCGGCGTGCGCGGCGAGCTGTTGTGGCTGCACGCGCCGGGCCTGGAACTGCGCCGGCCGGTGCGCTGCATCCATGCGCGCCACCGCGTCTACCTGGTGCCGCGACCGGGCGGGCATGTGATCGTCGGCGCCACCGAGATCGACAGCGAGGACCGCTCGCCGGTGAGCGTGCGCAGCGCGATCGAGCTGCTGTCGGCCGCGCACAGTATCGTGCCGCAGCTGGCCGAGGCGCGCATCGTGCGGCTGGACACCCACCTGCGTCCCGCCACGCTCGACCAGCGCCCGCACCTGCACTGCGAGCCGGGCCTGATCCGCATCAACGGACTGTTCCGCCACGGCTTCCTGCTGGCGCCGGCGCTCGTCGAGGAGGCGCTGGAGCGCACCGGCCTGCTGCTGGGGGCGCACTGCGAGGAGACCAGCCATGCGTGAGGGGGACGACGCGTTCGCGCCGACGCGCCCGGCCGCGGGCGACGTGCTGGTCAACGGCCAGCCGCATCCCTGGCGCCTGGGCCTGACCCTGGCCGACGTGCTGGGCGAGCGCGGCAGCGACGACGCCAGCGTCGGCACCGCCGTCAACACGCGCTTCGTGCCGCGCCCCGAGCGCCGCGAGACGCCGCTGTGGCCCGACGACCGCGTCGTCGTGTTCGCGGCCATCGTGGGAGGATGACGATGCGGCTCGATTTCTCCGCGGCGGCGCCGTCGCCGTGGCGCGTCTACGGCCAGCGCCTGGACAGCCGCTTCCTGATCGGCAGCGCCGGCTATCCGTCGCCCGAGGTGCTGGCGCAGGCGATCGAGGCCTCGGGCGCGCAGGTCGTCACCGTGGGCCTGAAGCGCGAGGTCGCCGGCGGCGTCGCGCCGCGCGGCGGCGAGGCGGTCGGCCGGCTGCGCGAGGTCTGCGCGGCCACCGGCGCGCGCCTGCTGCCCAACACCGCCGGCTGCCGCAGCGCGCGCGAGGCGGTGCTGCTGGCGCAGATGTCGCGCGAGCTGTTCGACACGCCGTGGATCAAGCTCGAGGTGATCGGCGACGAGCACACGCTGCAGCCCGATCCGTTCGAGCTGGTCGACGCCGCGGCGCACCTGGCCAGGCTCGGCTTCCAGGTGTTCCCGTACTGCACCGACGACCTCGTGGTCTGCCGGCGCCTGCTGGCCGCGGGCTGCGAGGTGCTGATGCCGTGGGCCGCGCCGATCGGCTCCGGCCAGGGCGTGCTCGACCCGGCCGCGCTGCGCACGCTGCGCGCGCGGCTGCCGGGCGTGACCCTGATCGTCGACGCGGGCCTGGGCGCGCCGTCGCACGCCGCGTTCGCGATGGAACTGGGCTACGACGCCGTGCTGCTGAACTCCGCGATCGCGCAGGCCGTGAACCCGCCGCAGATGGCGATGGCCTTCGCGCACGCGATCGCGGGCGGACGGCTCGGCCACGAGGCGGGCCTGATCGCGCCGCAGGACATGGCGATCCCCAGCACGCCCTGCGGCAACGAACCCATCCTGGTCGATTGAGATGACGACGACGGAACAAGCCGCGCGCCGCCCCGTGGCATGGACGATCTCCGGCACCGACTCCGGCGGCGGCGCCGGCCTCCACGCGGACACGCGCGCCCTCGACGCGTTCGGCGTGCACGGCGCGTGCGCGGTCGCGGCCGTCACGGCGCAGCACTCGACCGCCGTCACGCACGTCGAGCCGGTACGGCCAGAGGTATTGGACGCCCAGCTCGCCGCGCTGGCCGACGACATGCCGCCCGACGCGATCAAGACCGGCCTGCTGGGCAGCCTGGACAATCTGCGCGTCGTGGTCCGATGGGTGCATCGCCTGCGCGAGCGCTTCCCCGGGCGCGCGATCCCGCTGGTCGTCGACCCCGTGTTCGGCGCGACGACCGGCGCCGCCTTCGCCGACGACGCGCTGCGCGCCGCCTACCGCGACGAGCTGCTGCCGCTGGCGACGCTGGCCACGCCCAACGTGACCGAGGCGCGCGCGCTGGTGCCGTCGTCGCAGCTGCTGGGTCCCGAGGCGCTCGCCCGCGCGTGGCGCGCGTTCGGCGTGCGCGCGGTGGCCGTCACCGGCGGCGACTCCGACCGGCTGGCCGACCACGAGATCGCGCAGCTGTCGACCGCGAAGCTGGCGTCGCGCCTGGCCGAGATCGACGCCCGTGCCGCGTGGGCGCACGACTGGCTGGACGCCGAGCACGGCCTGCGCAGCCGCGGCTGGCTGGCCGCACGCCGCATCGAGACAGAGAACGACCACGGCACCGGCTGCGTGTTCGCGTCGTCCGCAGCGGCCGCGCTGGCGCACGGCTTCGTCGCGGCGGACGCCGTCGTGCTCGCGAAGATGGCCACCAGCGAAGGCCTGCGCCACGCCTACGCCGCGGGCGCCGGCGCGGGTCCTGTCGCGCCGCGCGCGGGCTTCGCCGGCCGGCTCGCCAACCTGCCGGCGCTCAACCCGCTGCCGCACGCGCCCTCGCGCTTCGCGTTCCCCGCGATGCCGTCCGCCGCGCGCGGCCTGTACGCCATCGTCGACTCCAGCGAGTGGGTCGCGCGCGTGCTCGCCGACGGCATCAAGCTGGTGCAGCTGCGCATCAAGGACGCGCCGGGCGACGGGCTGGCGCGCGAGATCCGCGCCGCCGTCGGCCTCGCGCGCACGGCCGGCGCCACGCTGGTCGTCAACGACCACTGGGAGCTCGCGCTCGAACTCGGCGCCCACGGCGTCCACCTGGGCCAGGACGACCTCGACACGGCCGACATCGACGCCCTGCACCACGCCGGCCTGCTGCTGGGCATCAGCACGCATTCGTACTGGGAGGTCTGCCGCGCCCGCGCGCTGGGCCCCAGCTACATCGCCTGCGGCCCGATCCACGCCACCGCCATCAAGCAGATGCCGTGGATCCCGCAGGGCGACGCCAACCTCGCCTACTGGTGCGCGCTTCTGCACGACACGCCCGTCGTCGCCATCGGCGGCATGGACGCCGCGCGGGCGCGCGCCGCGATGCGCGCGGGCGCGTGGGCCGTGGCGGTGGTGGGCGCGATCACGCGCAGCGCGGATCCGCACGCGGCGATCGCGGCGCTGCGGGAGGCCACGGCGATGCCCGCGTCCGCCGCGACGCCGGTGCCGGCCATCGCGCGCACGACGCTGTCCGCGACAGGCCGCTGAGCCGGCGCCGCGCGCCGGCAGCCGACGCGCCGCGACCGCGGCCCGGAATCCGGGGTACGCTCCGGGGCCCGGGACCGCGCACGCCAGCTGCCGGCCCGGCCCCATCCCGAAGGAGTCCACGTGGACTGGTCCGACATCAAGCATCTCATCGACGCCTGCAACGTCTCGCTGTTCACGCTCGGCAAGACCGACATCACCATCTTCACGCTCGTGAAGCTGGCGATCTCGGCCGCGCTGCTCTTCTTCGTGGCGGGCCGCTTCAGCCGCTGGACGCTCAAGCGCCTGCTCGATCGCACGCGCATGCAGGAAGGCCAGCGGCTGGCGATCGCCGGGTTGGTGCACTACGCGGTGCTGGTGTTCGGCGCCGTCGTGATCCTGCAGAACGCCGGCATCGAGCTGACGGCGTTCGCCATCGTCGGCAGCGCGCTCGGCGTGGGCGTCGGCTTCGGGCTGCAGAACATCATCAGCAACTTCATCAGCGGCCTGATCGTGCTGCTGGAGCGGCCGATCGAGGTCGGCGACCGCATCGAGGTCGCCGGCGTCCAGGGCGTGGTGCGCGAGATCGGCGCGCGCCGCACCACCCTCGTCACGCCCGACCAGGTCGCCATCCTGGTGCCCAACCAGAGCTTCATCACCGGCAACGTCACCAACTACGAATACCTGAAGCAGAGCGTGCGCCTGCGCGTGCCGGTGCCGATCGCGCCCGGCCAGGACATCCGACGCGTCGAGGGCTTGCTGCTGGGCGCTGCGAAGCAGTCGCCGCTGCTCGCCGACCCGCCGCCCCAGGTCGCGATGACCGCCCTCGCCGCGACGGCCGTGTCGCTGGAACTCTGGGCCTGGTACGACAGCCGCCAGTTCGCGCCGTCGGAAATCCTGAGCAAGGTCTACTTCGCGGTCATCGATGCGATGGCGAGCAACGACGTGAAGCTGGCGGGGTGAGGCGCGCGGCGGCGTCAGTCCGGCGTCACCGTGGCCGGCAGCCAGCCGCGCAGGCTGTTGAAGAACACGACCGCTTCCGACCGTGCCAGATCCTCGCGCATCAGCACCGCCTCCTCGATCGTCCCCTCGCGCAGCAATCGCGCCCGCGCGATGCCAGGAAGCAGCCCGGACGACGGCGTGGGCGTGAGCCAGCGCCCGCCGATGCGCAGCGCGACGTTGCCGCGCGTGAACTCGGTCAGCTCGCCGCGTTCGTTCCACAGCAGCGTGTCGAAGACGTCGTCGCCGGACGGCGCGAACGCGTCGTAGTGCGCGCGCTGCGTGGTCTTGAAGCGCACGAACTCGCCGCTGCTGCCCGCCAGCGGACGGTCGGCGAGGCGCACGCGCACGGGGGCCGGCGTGGGCGCGAGCGCGAACGCCTGCGCGCGCGCGGCGCCCGCGCGTGACGCGAGCAGGCGCACGCGCCAGCACCCGCTCGCGTGCGCGAGGCGCAGCGTGTCGAGCGCCTCCCGCGCCGAGGCCAGCGGCGACGCGAACGCGAAGTGCGACGCCGCGTCGGCCATGCGCGCGAGATGGGCGTCGACGTCGACGAACGCGCCGTCCTCCAGCCGCAGCGTCTCCAGCAGCTCGAAGGCCTGGCTGGCGCGATCGACGAAGGCGCGCTTGTGGCGCCACTCGTCCCATTCGCCGGCGGCGGTGGCGTCGGCGGTGATGCCGCTGCCGATGCCGCAGCGCGCCTGCGTCGTCGCGACGCCGCCCTTGTCGGTCCGGCGTAGCGCCACGGTGCGGATCGGCACGTTGAAGGTGGCGGCGCCGCCGGGCCGCACGACGCCGATCGCGCCGCAGTAGATGCCGCGCGGCTCGGGCTCCAGCGCGCGGATCAGGCGCATCGCCTGCACCTTGGGCGCGCCGGTGATCGAGCCGCAGGGGAACAGCGCGCCGAACACCTGCGCCAGCGTCGTGCCGGGGCGCGTGGCGGCGACGACGTCGGAGCTCATCTGCCACACCGTGGGCCAGGCCTCGGTGTGGAACAGCCGCGGCACGCGCACCGTGTGCGGCAGCGCGAGACGCGAGAGATCGTTGCGCAGCAGGTCGACGATCATCAGGTTCTCGGCGCGCTCCTTGGGGGCGCTGCGCAGGAACGCCGACTGCGCGGCGTCCTCGACCGGCGTCGCGCCGCGCGGCGCGGTGCCCTTCATCGGCCGCGCCAGGAGGCGGTCGTCGCGCCAGTCGAAGAACAGCTCGGGGGAGACGGACAGGATGCGGTCATCCGGCTGCGCGTCATCGCCGAAGTCCAGGTACGCGGCGTACGCGTTCGGCTGCGCGCGACGCAGCGCGGCGAACAGCGCGAGCGCGTCGCCCTGCAGCGTGCCGGTCAGCGGCGCGGTGGCGTTGACCTGGTAGACCTCGCCGTCGGCGATCGCGCGCTGGATCTCGGCGATCGTGGCGTCGAAGGCGTCGCGCTGCGGGCCACCCGTCCAATGCACGGTGGCGGCGGCGTCGCTGTCGAAGGCCGAGGCGTCGGACACGGGTGCGTCGTGGACCGCGAACGACGCGAGCGGGCACGACGGATCGGACGGCACGTGCGTCACGAAGGCCGCGTCGAATGCGCCCGCCGCCTCGTAGCAGAGGTAGCCCACGCACCAGGCCCCGCCGCGCGCCAGCGCATCCACGCGGGCGAGCAGCGGCGCGACCTCGTCCAGCCGCGTCGCGCGCAACACCTCGCGCGGCACGCCGAACGCGAGGCGCAGCGGCGCGACGCCGTCGTCGGGCGCGCGGAAGTCGATCAGGGCGGTGGGACGGATCCCGGGTGGGGACATCGCGGCGATGCTCGTGGCAGAGCGCGGCAGTGTACGACTAGTGTCCTGTCCCACAAGTACGCACGCGTTTCGCCTGCGCACGTACTTGTGGGACAGGACACTAGCGGAACATCATGAGCATCTGCTCCAGGGCGGCGGTGAACGGCCCCTGCAGCAGCGGCAGCGTGAACATCACGCCCACCAGGCCGACGCCCAGCGTGATCGGGAAGCCGACCGAGAAGATGCTGATCTGCGGCGCCACGCGCGCGATGATGCCCAGCATCATGTTGACGAACAGCAGCATCGCGATCAGCGGGAGCGCGATCCACAGGCCCAGGCGGAAGATCTCCGCGCCCCAGGTCTCGGGCCGCACCGCGCGCAGGAACGCGAACGGCTCGGGCCCGACGGGGAAGGCCTGCAGGCTCTGCACGACGGCGTCGATGACCAGCAGGTGGCCGTTCATCGCGATGAACAGGAAGGCCACCATCGTCGAGAACAGGCTGCTCGTGGCGGTGGCCTGCTGCGCGGTGGCGGGGTCGAAGAAGCCGGCGAAGTTCAGGCCCATCTGCAGGCCGATGACCTCGCCCGCGAACTCGACGGCGGTGAAGATGACCCGCACCGCGAAGCCCAGCGACAGCCCGATCAGCACCTGCTGCACGACCAGCAGGATCGCGGCGGGCGAGTCCAGTGGCACGTTGGCGGCGGCCGTCGGCGCGGCGGTGCCGGCGACGCCGATCGCGATGAAGAACGCGAGCGCGATGCGCACGCGGATCGGCACGTTGCGCTGCCCCAGCACCGGCATGGACGAGAACAGCGCCAGCACGCGGATGAACGGCCACAGCACCGGCACCAGCCAGGCCATGATCTGGGCTTCGCTGAGCGAGATCATCGTTCGGGCCGGGCGCCTTCCAGGATCAGGAAGCGGCCGAAGGAAGGGACAGCAGCACGCTGCGCAGGTACTCGACCAGCGACGTCAGCATCCACGGCCCCGCCACGCCCAGCACCGCGACGGCGGCGAGCAGCTTGGGCACGAAGGTCAGCGTCGCCTCGTTGATCGAGGTCGCGGCCTGGAAGATGCTCACCAGGATGCCGACCACGAGCACCGCCAGCAGCACGGGCGCCGCGACGGTGAGCAGCGTGTAGAGGGCCTGCTGGCCGACGGTGAAGACTTGTGCGGCGTCCATGGAGGATGCGGTTCCTGCGTTGAGAGGATGGCGTCATGTTGCCGGCGCGGCGCCGGCTCGACGGGTCGATAAGCGGGGCGTTCCGCCCCCACTGGCTCAGGTCGCGAAGCTCGCGGCCAGCGATCCCAGCAGCAGGTTCCAGCCGTCGGCCAGCACGAACAGCATCAGCTTGAACGGCAGCGCGACCAGCACCGGCGACAGCATCATCATGCCCAGCGACATCAGCACGCTGGCCACGATCATGTCGATGATCAGGAACGGGATGAAGATCAGGAAGCCGATCTGGAACGCGGTCTTGAGCTCGCTGGCCACGAAGGCCGGCACCAGCACCTTGAACGGCACGGCGTCGCCCTTGACGTCGGCCGGCAGCTTGGCCAGCCTGGCGAACAGCTGCACGTCGGACTGGCGCGTCTGCTTGAGCATGAACGCGCGCATCGGGGCCTGGCCCTTGTCGAGCGCGACGTCGAAGCTGATCTGGTTGGCCTGGTACGGCGCCCAGGCCTCGGTGTAGACCTTGTCGATCGTCGGCGACATCACGAAGAACGTGAGGAACAGCGACAGCCCGGTGATGACCTGGTTCGGCGGCGCGGCCTGCGTGCCGATGGCCTGGCGGAACAGCGACAGCACGATCACGATGCGGGTGAAGCCCGTCATCATCAGCAGGATCGCGGGCAGGAAGGTCAGCGCCGTGAAGAACAGCAGCGTCTGGATCGGCACCGAGAAGTTGGTGCCGCCGCCGCTCGCCCCCACCAGCAGCGGCAGGCTGGGGCCGTTGGCGGCCGGCGCGGCCTGGGCCAGCGCGGCGCAGGCGGGCAGCGCGAGCGCCGCGGCGATCGCGGCGACCTTGACGGACTTACGCATCGCGCGAGCCCTCCTGCGCGCCGGTGGCGCCGCGCCAGCGCGCGATCAGCTGGTTGACGGCGGCGGTGTGCGCGGGCGCGGGCGGCGCGGCGGCGACATCGGGGGCGGGATAGCTCGCGAGCTGCGTCACGCGCTCACCGGTCACGCCCAGCACCAGCCAGTGGCGCTCGGCGCCGACGGCGACCTCGACCACCGCCACGCGCTGCGCGGTGCCCAGGCTCAGCTGCGACACGTGCCGCAGCACGCTGCCCGCGGGCGCCGCGCCGCCGACGCCGGCGCGCTTCATCAGCCACAGCGCGACGGGAATCATCGCGATCACGAACAGGAATGCCACCAGCGGCATCAGCGAAGTCGTCATGGTGTTTCTCTTTGTCGACCGGCGCATCGAGGCGCGGAAGCGTTGGTGGCCTGCGCCACCGGGCGTTGCTGCGATCAGGTGCGGCTCAGGCGGCGCATGCGCTCGCTGGGCGTCACGATGTCGGTCAGGCGGATGCCGAACTTGTCGTTGACGACCACCACCTCGCCTTGCGCGATCAGGAAGCCGTTGACCAGCACGTCCATCGGCTCGCCGGCCAGCGCGTCGAGCTCGACGACCGAGCCCTGCGCCAGCTGCAGGATGTGCTTGATCGGGATGCGCGTGCGGCCCAGCTCCACGGTCAGCTGCACCGGGATGTCCAGGATCATGTTGAGGTCGTTGCCGGCCCCGCTCATCCCTTCGGTCGATGCGAAGTTGGTGAAGTTGGCGGGCGCGACCGTCTCGGTCTGGATCGCGCCGCTCATGCCGCCCGCGGGCTCCGTCTTGGACTCGGCCAGCGCGGCGGCCCACTCGGCCGCCATCGCGTCGTCGTCGCTCATCTCTTCAGCTGCCATTGCCTTCTCCCAGCCAGCTCAGGTTCGAGCTGGTCAACAAGCGATCGATCTTGATCGCGTACTTGCCCGTGGACGTGCCGTAGTGGCAGTCGAACACCGGGACGCCGTCGACCTTGGCCTGGATCATCGGATCCAGGTCCAGCTCGACGAAGTCGCCGGGCTTGAACGACAGCAGTTGCTCCACCGTCGCCGGCGCGGTGCCCAGCTCGGCGACGAGGTCGACCTCGGCCGACTGGATCTGCGCCTTGAGCAGGTTGACCCAGCGGCGATCGGGCTCCACCGAGTCGCCCTGGATCGTCGAGTACAGGACGTCGCGGATCGGCTCCAGCGTCGAATACGGGATGCAGAAGTGCACCGAGCCCGACGTCTCGCCCACCTCGAGCGTGAAGCTGGAGGCGACGACGATCTCGCTTGGCGTGGCGATGTTGGCGAACTGCGGCTGCATCTCCGAGCGCTGGTACTCGAGGTCCAGCGGGTAGATGCCCTGCCAAGCGTTGCGGTACTCGGCGATGATGCAGTCGACCAGGCGCTGGATCACGCGCTGCTCGGTGGGCGAGAAGTCGCGGCCCTCGATGCGCGTGTGGAACTTGCCGACGCCGCCGAACAGCGAGTCGATCACCGCGAACACCAGGCTCGGGTCGCACACGATCAGGCCGGAGCCGCGCAGCGGACGCACCGACACGATGTTGAAGTTGGTCGGCACCACGATCTCGCGCAGGAAGGCCGAGTACTTCTGCACCTTGATGCCGTTGATCGAGACTTCCGGGCTCTTGCGGATGAAGTTGAACAGGCCGATGCGGATGTTGCGGGCGAAGCGCTCGCCGATGATCTCCATCGTCGGCATGCGGCCGCGGACGATGCGCTCCTGGTTGGCCAGGTCGTAGTTGCGGATGCTGCCTTCGGCCTGCTCTTCCTGCTCGAGCTTCTGGCTTTCGCCCGTGATGCCCTGCAGCAGGGCATCGACCTCGTCTTGCGAAAGGATCTGCTGGTTCATGGCGGCGCCGTGTTCAGTCGAACTCGCGTGCGGTCACTGGATGATGAAGCTGGAGAACTGCACCGAGCGGATCGGCGCGGCGGCCTCGTTCTCGGCGGCCTTCTTCTTTTTGCGCTTCGCGGGCGCGGACGCGCCGTCGGCCGCCGGGGCCGCGTCCTCGTCCTCGTCCACGTCCTCGCCCATGGCCTTCAGCGCCTCGCGGCGGATCTGGCGCGCCAGCAGCTCCTTGCCGTCGCCGCCGGCGAGGTCGGTCGACGACTTGTGCGCCAGCAGCAGCAGGATGTTGTTGCGGATGGCCGGCAGGTAGGTCTTGATCTCCTCGCCCGCGTGCTCGTCCGGCACCTCCAGCACGATGCCGATCTGCGCGTAGCGGTCGGCCTCGTGGTCGGCGAGGTTGACCACGAACGCGTCCATCGGGACGAAGACGGGCTTCTCGTTCTTGTCGCGCTTCTTCTCGCGCGGCTTGGCCGCGGCGGTCGCGCCCGCGCCCGCGTCGCCGTCGCCTTCCTCGGCCGCCGCCTCGGCCGCAGCCTTCTGCTTCTTCATGTAGACGAGCGCGCCCACGCCGCCGCCGCCCAGCACCAGTGCCGCCACGGCCACCATGAGGACCAGCTTCTTCTTGCCGCCGGACTTGGCGGGGACGGCATCTGCGGCAGCGGCTGCAGCGGACATGGACACGGCTCCTGGCGAATTTGTTGAAGGCGCGCACGGGCGCGCATCGTTGGAGACGATTATTGGGAGCCGGGGGCCATTCGAATGACTCGAAAAGCGGCAGAAAAACCGTCAGCCCCTACAGTCGGGCCCGCCTGCGCCGAGGGGGTGGACGACGACACGGGCACCGCGGAACAGCCCGACGGACACCCCGCGGCGTGTTTTCCGTGACGGAAATGGCACTCCGAAGCCCCGGGATCAAGTCACGCCTGGCCGTGCCGCCTCACGCAGGCTGCAAGATTCAAGACCTGACACCGCAAATTTCAAGACCTGACACCGCCGGAGCCGGCCTCCCGGCCGGGCGCCGCGTCAGGCGTAGGTGTCGAGCAGGCCGCGGGGCTGGAGGGGGCGGCGGGCGGCGGTGGCAACGGCGAGATCCTCGCCGCCGTGGGCACCGCCCGGCTGGTCGGCGCCGCGGCGGCCGCTGCCGCCGGAGCCGGTACCGGCCGCGTCGGCCTGGGCCTGCGTGAACGCCGGCTGGTCGGACACGCCGCCGCCGGTCAGGCTCAGGCCGACCTGGCCCAGCTGCTCGGACAGCTGCGGCAGCGCCTGCTGCAACGCGTCGCGCGTGGACTGGACGTCGGCGCTCATCTGCACGCGGGCATGCGCGCCTTCCATCTCGATGCGCACGCGGATCGGGCCGAGATCCTGCGGGCTCAGCTGCACTTCGGCATGCTGCACGCCGCCCTTCATCCAGACGTCGATCTGGTGCCCCAGCGCCGGCGCGAAGGCCGGGTTCTGCGGCGGCATGGGCAGCGTCGCCTGCGCCGGCGGAGCGGGCGGCGGCGCCTGCAGGCCCTGGTTCGGGTCGAGGACGGCGTTGGTCGGCGCGCCGACGGCGCCGGCCTGCACGGCCACCGGATCGGGCTGCGGCAGCATCGCGGCGAGCGCGTCGCGCGCCTCGGTGGCGGCCTTGACGGCGTCCTCGGCCCTGGCGAGTGCGGCGGCGATGTCGCCGTTGCCGACGGCCCCCTTGCCCGACAGGCCGGCCGCGGTCGTCGGGGCCGCGGCCGCCTTGCCGGCGGCCAGGTTGGCCAGCAGCGCCTGCGGGCCGTCGTCCTTGCCCTGCCTGCCCGCGGCCTTGCGCAGCGCGCCGAGCGGGTCGCTGGCGAAGTCGTCGTGGTCGCCGGCGGCGGTCTTGTCGGCCAGCGAGGTGGTCGCCGGCGCGGCCGGCTGCTGCTGTTGCTGCTGCGCCGCGAGCAGGGCCGCCGGATCGAGCGGCGCCCTGGCCTCGGCGGGCTTGCCGTCCTGGTCCGGCTTGCCGTCCGACGCGGCATCGGCGTCGGCCTTGCCGTCCTTGTCGCCCTCGGGCTTCTTCGCGGCCTCCGCCTTGGGCTTCGCGTCGACCGCCTTGGCATCCTTGCCGGCCGCGGGCTGCGCCTTCAGCAGCTGCGCCGCGAAGCCGCCGCCCTCGCCTTCCTCGGCGCCGAGCGCGGGCCTGGCCTTGCTGGCGGCGTGCGCGGCATGCGCGTGCGAGGCGTGCGACGCCGGATGCGAGGCGTGGACGCGGGGATGGGTGCTGGGTTGCAGGGCCATGGTGTCGCTCGAGGGAGGATCTGAAATCGGGTTGCGGGTCAGAAGCCGGCGTGCGCCCGCGCGGTGGCGAGGCGCTGGGCCAGCTCGTCGAGGTTCTTCTGGTCGCGGCGGTCGGCCACCTTGGCCAGCATCGCCTCGCGGCGCTGGATCAGGCGTTCGACGGTGGCCACGCGGATCTCGCGTTCGACCAGCCGCTGGCGATGCGCCTCGACCATGCGCTGCGCGTGCTCGACCACCGACTGCTGCTGCGTGATCGCCTGGTCCAGGCGCGACAGGAAGCCGTGATAGCTGCGCAGGATCTCCATGTTCGCTGCTTGCCGGAACTGCGCCGACCACTTGGCGCAATACTCGCCGCGGTATCCGCCGAGGCCGTCGGCCTGCTGCTGCTGGGCCTGCGCGTTGGCGACCGCGGCGCGCACCTGCGCCATCTGTTCGTCGCGGCGCTTCTGCTCGCGTTCGAGCAGCGTGCGAAGCAGGGCCAGGCGTTTCATGCGCGGCTCCGGTCGGCGGCGGCGTCGGTCGTCGTCACAGCGTGATCGCCTTGGTCAGCTGATGCCGGCTCTCGGCCATCGTCGTGCGCTCGTGCATGTCCTGCTGCAGCAGCGCGGTCAGCTTCGGGCTCATCTTGACGGCGGCGTCGAGCTCCGGGTCGGCGCCCGGCGTGTACGCACCGAGCTGGATCAGGTCGCGCGCCTTGGTCACGCGCGACAGCGCCTGGCGCGCGACGCGCGCCGCGGCGAGCTGGTCGCGCGGGGCGACGCTGGTCATCACGCGCGAGATCGACTTCTCGACGTCGATCGCCGGGAAGTGGCCGCCTTCCGCGAGTTCGCGCGACAGCACGATGTGGCCGTCGAGGATGCCTCGGGCCGCGTCGGCGATCGGATCCTGCGGGTCGTCGCCCTCGGTCAGCACCGTGTAGAACGCCGTGATCGAGCCGCCGCCCGCGCCCGCGTTGCCGGAGCGCTCGACCAGCTGCGGCAGCTTGGCGAAGCAGCTGGGCGGATAGCCGCGCGTGGCCGGCGGCTCGCCGATCGCGAGCGCGATCTCGCGCTGCGCCATCGCGAAGCGGGTGAGCGAGTCCATCAGCAGCAGCACGTGCTGGCCGCGGTCGCGGAAATGCTCGGCGACGGCGGTGGCGTAGTTGGCGCCCTGCATGCGCACCAGCGGCGGCGCGTCGGCCGGGGCGGCCACGACCACCGAGCGCGCGAGGCCGTCATCGCCGAGGATGTCCTCGATGAATTCCTTGACTTCGCGGCCGCGCTCGCCGATCAGCCCGACGACGATCACGTCGGCCTGCGTGTAGCGCGCCATCATGCCCAGCAGCACCGACTTGCCGACGCCGGTGCCGGCGAACAGGCCGATGCGCTGGCCGCGGCCGACGGTCAGCATCGAGTTGATCGCGCGCACGCCGGTGTCCAGCGGCGTGCGCACCGGGTCGCGCTCCATCGCGTTGATCGAGCGCCGCACCATCGGCTCGTCGCGCACGCCTTCGAGCGCGCCCAGGCGGTCGAGCGGCCGGCCGTGGGCGTCGACGACGCGCCCCAGCAGCCCCGCGCCCATCGGCAGGTGCAGGCCGCGATCCTCGCTGCGGCGCCACGGGTGGTTCTCGGCGCCGAACTTCGGCGGCAGGTGCGGCACGGCGCGCGGCATCACCTTCGCGCCGCTGGCCAGGCCATGCAGCTCGCCAGTGGGCATCAGGAAGGCGCGGTCGCCGTCGAAGCCGACGACCTCGGCCGTGACGGGCGGCTCGCTGGGCGAGCCGGAGACGTCGCACACCGAGCCCACGGGCACGCGCACGCCCGCGGCCTCGAGCACGAGGCCGGTCACGCGCACCAGCGTGCCCTGCATCTCCAGCGGCTGCGGGACGACCGCGTAGTTCTCGATGTCGGCGAAGTAGCGCGTCCAGCGCGCGGCGCGCTCGGAGGCCGGGGTCGCGGCGGCGGGCGTCATTCGTCCGCGCCTCCGACGATGATCTCGGGCGCGTCCCAGGTGTCCTCGCGGCCGAACACGGCGGCCGCGGCGGCCCAGCGGGTGCCGATGCGGGCGTCGACCTGGCCGAGGTCGGACTCGACGACGCAGCCGCCGGGCTCGATGGCCGGGTCGGCGACGATCCGGGCGTCGCGCGCCTTGAGCGCATCGCCGGCGCCGGCCATCACGTGCTGCTGGTCGGCCGGGTGCACGCGCACTCGCAGGTGGCGCGCCGACAGCACGATCGCGTTGACGGCTTCCTGCGCGACGCGGGCGACGATCTCGGGCCGCGTGTCCAGCTCGTGGCGCACGACCTGGCGCGCCAGCTGCACCGCGGTGCGCGTGACGGCCAGCGCCATCTGCTCCTCGAGGCCGTTCCACTGCTCGTCGAGGCTGGCCAGCAGGTTGCCGAACTGCGCGGCCATCTGGCGCGCGAAGGTTTCCTTGAACGCCTCCAGCGCGACCTGGCCGTCGCGATACCCGTCCTGGTACCCGGCCTCGCGCGCATGCCGTACCTCGGCCAGCCACTCGGCCTCGGTCGGCGGCGGCGGGGGCGGCGGCGGCGCGGCGTGCACCTTGTTCTCGGGGCGGTCGGCCGGGTGCGGCGACGGCGCGCCGGGGCCGCCGAACGAGCCCGGGCGCCAGGCGGCGAAACCCTCGAGCTCCTCGCGCGGGATGAAGCGCGACTGCGGCGCGCCGCGCGGCGGCAGCGGCGCCGGCTTGTCGAAGTCCTCGGCCGCGCGAGCGTGGAACGAGGACTTAGAGGAAGTCATCCGCGCCTCCGCTGGCCAGCACGATCTGGCCTTCGTCGACCAGGCGGCGGACGATCTTGAGCATCTCCTTCTGCTCCGACTCGACTTCCGACACCCGCACCGGGCCGCGCGAATCGAGGTCCTCGCGCAGCGTCTCGGCGGCGCGCGTGGACATGTTGCGGAACACCTTCTCGCGCAGCTCGGGCGTCGCGCCCTTGAGCGCGATGACCAGCGACTCGCTCTGCACTTCCTTGAGCAGCGACTGGAAGCCCTTGTCGTCGAGCTTGTTCAGGTCGTCGAACGTGAACATGTTGTCCATGATCTTCTGGGCCAGCTCGTTGTCCGCCTCGCGGATGTAGTCGAGCGCCGAGGTCTCCACCGACGAGCCCATCAGGTTGATGATCTCGGCCGCGGTCTTGACGCCGCCCAGCGACGCCTTCTTCAGCTTCTCGCCGCCGGCCAGCACCTTGCTCATCACCTCGTTGAGGTCCTTGAGCGCCGACGGCTGGATGCCGTCCAGCGTGGCGATGCGGATCAGCACCTCGTTGCGCTGGCGCTCGCTGAACGACTTCAGCACGCCCGAGGACTGCTCGAAGTCCAGGTGCACCAGGATCGCGGCGACGATCTGCGGATGCTCGTTGCGCAGCAGCTCGGCCACCGAGCTGGCGTCCATCCACTTCAGCGACTCGATGCCGGTGACGTCGCTGCCCTGCAGGATGCGGTCGATCAGCAGGTTGGCCTTGTCCTCGCCGAGCGCCTTGCGCAGCACGGCCTTGACGTACTCGTCGGTGTCCTGCACCAGCACGTGCTGCGACTGCGCGATCGCGCCGAAGCGGTCGAGCACGCCGTCCATGCGCTCGCGCGTGATCGACTTCATGCGGGCGATCGTCTCGCCCAGCTTCTGCACTTCCTTGGGCGCGAGGTGCTTGAAGACCGACGCGGCCTCCTCCTCGCCGAGCGACATCAGCAGGATCGCGGCGTCCTCGATGCTCTGGTCTTCCTTGACGGCTTTGGGCAGGGGCATGGCGGTCTCGTCCGGGTCGCGGCGTCAGGCGGCGGATTCGCCGTTGACCCAGTCGCGCACGATGTTGGCGACGACGGTCGGGTTGTCCTTGGCGAGCTGGCGCGCGCTCTCGAGCTTGCGCGCCATCTGCGGCGCCTCCAGCAGGTCGGGCAGCGCCTCCATCGGCAGCTCGTGGGCGTCGTCGACGACCGCGTTCAAGGCGTCTTCCTTGGTCTCGGCCTGCGGCGGCGCGAGCGCGGCCATCACGGCGGGGCGCACGAGGCCGAACAGCACGGCCAGCGCCACCAGCGTCAGGCCCGCGGGCACGGCGCCGGCGCGCAGCAGGTCCAGCAGCCACTGCTGCTTCCACAGCGGCAACTCCTCGGCCTTCATCGCGGCCTCGGCCTTGAACGGCGCGTTGATCACCTTGACCGAGTCGCCGCGCGTCTGGTCGTAGCCGATCGCTTCCTGCACGAGCGCGGTGAGCTTGTCCATCTCGTCCTGCGACAGCGGCGTGCTGGTGGTCTTGCCCTTGGCGTCGGTGTTGACCTTCTGGTTGACGACGACGGCCGCGTTCAGGTGGCGCACCAGGCCGGTGGCGTTGCGCGTGACGCGCACGGTGCGGTCGACCTCGTAGTTGGTGACGGTCTCGCGGTGGCCGTTGGCGCCGACCGTGCCGCCCTGCGCCGCCTGCAGCGGGGCCGAGGCGCCGTTGATCGGCGCGGTGGCAGGCACCGGCGGCTGGTTGCTGCTGGCGCCGGGCACGCCGGAGGGCACGTTGCCGGCGCTGCCGCCGGCGTCGCTCGACTGCTGGCTGCGCACGGTGGCGTCGGCCGGGTTGCCGTTCGGCTTGAACTGCTCGGAGGTGGCCTCGCTCTGCGAGAAGTCGATGTCGGCGGTGACCGAGGCGCGCAGGTTCTCGCGGCCGACCACCGGCTCCAGCAGTTCCTGGATGCGCTTGGTGTAGCCGGACTCCATCTGGTTGACGTACTGCAGCTGCGTCGCGTCCAGGCCCGCGACGTTGCGGTCGCCGTTCTCGGTCAGCAGCGCGCCGGTCTGGTCGAGGACGCTGACGTCCTTGGTCTGCAGCTCGGGCACGCTGGAGGCCACGAGGTGGACGACGCCCGCCAGCTGCGAGCGGTCGAGCGTGCGGCCGCCGCGCAGCATCAGCACGACGGACGCGCTGGGCTTCTGCTGCTCGCGGAAGAAGCCGTTCTGGTTCGGCAGCGCCAGGTGCACGCGCGCCGACTCGACGGCGTCGATGGAGCTGATGGTGCGCGTGAGCTCGCCTTCGAGCGCGCGCTGCAGGTTCACGCGCTCCTGCGTCTGCGTCTGGCCGAACTTGGCGTTGTCCATCAGCTCGAAGCCGATGACGCTGGACTTGGGCAGGCCCGCGGACGCCAGCTTCAGGCGCACCTCGTTGACCTTGTCGGCCGGCACCAGGATGGCCGTGCCGCCCTCGGCGAACTTGTAGGGCACCTGCATCGTGGCCAGCTGGGCGACGACGGCGCCGCCTTCCTTGTCCGGCAGGTTGGCGAACAGGACGCGGTAGTCGCCCTGCGAGCTCCACAGGCAGATCGCCACGATCACGGCGGCCAGGCCGGCGGCGCCGATGCCCAGCTTCATCTTCGCGCCGGCGGGCATGGTCGCCAGGCGAGCGAGCGGGCCGGGCGTGACGGCGAGGGGAACGGCGGTGGCGAGGGCTTGTTCCATGGAGGCGGCTGAAGGCTGGTTTGTTCGCTTGGCGCCGGGCAGGACGAGGCCCGGCCTCGGCGCATGGGAAGCATTCTTTAGCCTCGGGCTATCGGACGAAGCCACGAGAAGGGCGCCATTCGTCCAGCAGATCGCATCTTCTGTTACAAGCCCGCTGGCTAAAGTTCAGTCCATGCCAGCCGAACCCGTCCTCCGTCACGCGCACGCCATCGCCGCCCCCGCCGCAGCCGGCCGTCGCGCGGCCGCGCGGGCGACACGGAGCGCCGCATGACGATGGACGTCCGCCTCAAGCCGTTCGACTTCGCCGCCGCCGTCGCGCGCGCCGGGCTGCGGCCCGACGGCACGCCGATCGCGGGCGGAGCGGGCCCGCTGGGCTCGTCGTCGGGCGTCGCCGGCACGTCGGGCGCCGGCAAGGCCGGCTTCGGCTCGGCGCTGTCGGACGCGCTCAAGGGCGTGAGCGACATGCAGAACCAGGCCAGCTGGATGCAGAACGAGCTGCAGATGGACAACCCCACCGTCAGCCTCGAGCAGACGATGGTGCAGATGCAGAAGGCCCAGATCGGCTTCCAGGCCGCGATCTCGGTGCGCAACCGGCTGGTGCAGTCCTACACGGACATCATGAACATGCAGGTCTGACGGGCGCCGCTCGTCCGATCCGTCGAAGGCTCCCGCGGGCGCCTTTTCCATGTCCGCCCCACGCGGCGCGGGCTACTCGTTGGGCATCAGCCGCCGGCGCTTCTGCGTCTGGTCGATGTAGACCTGCAGCGCGCGCTGCGCCGCCGGATCCATGCCGACGATCCCGCAGCCCAGCCGCACCGAGCCGTTCTCGGCGCCGGTGGAGGTGACGTGGTGCAGCATCAGGCCGGCGTCGAACTGCGTGTCCGCGTCCAGCGACAGCCGCACGCCCTGGATCACCGCGCCCGGTTGCAGTCCGGGGACGTTGGACGGCTGCAGCAGCGCGCAACCGCCCATGCTGACGTCGAGCACGCGCAGCGCCAGGTGCATGTCGGGGATGCCCGGATGGCGGAACGACGCGGTGGGCGACGTGCGCTCGAGCGTGCGCACGCGGAAGCTGCCGCGGCGCTGGAAGCGGAACATCTCGCGCGGCATGGGCGCCTGCAGCACGCAGGCCTTGTGGCCCTGCACCAGCACCAGGTCGCCGACGTCGAACTGCAGCTTGACGCGGTCGAGGTAGGCGACGGCGACGCATTCGTCGGCCTCGACGATGTCGTGCACCGCGGGGGCGTTGATGTCGGCCGTGAACGACAGGCGGCCGGCGGCCGGATCCACCGTCCACAGCGTGGTCGTGTAGGCGCTGCCGTCCGAGGCGCTGAGGTTCAGCGGCGCCGCCTCGTCCATCAGCTGCTTGAGCAGCGCGCGGATGTCGCCGGCCGCGCCGACGCGGAACTCGGCGAGGCCGTCGCCGGAACCGAGCGCATCGAGCGAGGCGGGGCGGGTGTCTTCGAACATGGCGTCGTGGCTCAGTGGAGAAAGGCGGGGCGGTTGCCGCCCATCATCTGGTCCAGGTCCTCCAGCCACGGCTCGGCCAGGTGGCGGATCTCGGCGTCGTTGAGGAGGATGCGCTGCATGATGCGCGACTTCTCCTTGGCCTCGTCGCGCATCAGCTGGGTCGTGTGGGCGGCGTTCTTGAGCTGGGCGATCAGCACGGCGCAGGCGCCTTCGAGCTTGACCACCTCGTCCCAGTTGCCCGCGCGCGCCGCGGCGAGCATCTCGGCGCTGGCCTTCTCGATCGCCTCGTAGTAGTTGAGCAGCGTGGTACTCATGATCGTCTTCCGCGTGTGTGTGCTCGAGATGTTCACAGGTTGCCCGCTTCCACTTGAGGTCCGATCGCGATCCAGGCGTCCCGCAGCGGGCCGATGAGGCGCACGCACTCGTCCAGCGCCGACTCGTCGTTGCGCAGGTTCGCGTGCAGCAGGCGCAGGGCGACGTAGGCGTACAGCGCGCTCAGGTCCTCGGCCAGGCGGCCGCCGGCCTCCATGTTCAGGCCGGCCTTCAGGCCCTCCTCGACGATGCGCGCGGCGCGGCTGATGGCTTTGCCCTTGGCCTCGATCTGCCCGCCGCGCATCGCGCCGCGGGCCAGCACGATGGCGTCCATGAAGCCGTTGAACAGCAGTTCGATCAGCTTGTGCGCCGAGGCCGAGCTGACGCTGGTCTCGACGCCGACGCGGGCGTACGCGTTGGCGAAGCCGTGGGAGCGTGCGAATGCGGTGGGGTTTGCAGCGGTGAACATGGTGGGTCGGGAGTCCGTGTCCGTGAAGTGTTCGTCTTGACCTGTTATCGGAAGTGTCTGCGCCGGTCTTGAAGCGGAACTGTCCGGTTTGAGCCGTCATGTCCACGCAAGCCTGGCGACAGCGGAACTTTTCGCCATCTCCGCGCGGCCGCTGCGGCCGGCGGTGGGCGCGAGCGATCAGCTCTTCTGCATGAGCGCCACCTGCTGCGAGACGTAGCTGGACAGCGCGGTCATCTTGGACATCGTGGTGTCGAGCGCCTGGTATTGCGCGGTCAGGCGTTCCTGCGTCGCGTCCAGGTGCGTCTGCATGTCGTCCTGCTGCTGCTGGTTGCGCGACAGCTCGCCCTGCAGGCCGGCGCTGCGCGAGTAGAGCGAGCCGTCCACGCCGGTGGCCTTGTCGGCCAGCGACGCGAAGCGCACGGCGATGCCGGTGTTCTCGTTGGTCGTGCCGTAGGTCGTGAACAGCTTGGACAGCTCGTCCGGATGCGCCAGGGCCGCGGTGAGCTTGGTGCTGCTGGCCACCGACAGCGTGCCGTCCTTCTGCACGGCGATGCCGATGTCGGACAGGCGCCCGAACATCGACGACGTCGTCGACTGGGTGGTGACGATCGCGCGCAGCTGGTTCTGGAAGCCGACGATCGACGGGTCGCCCTGCAGCGGACCGTCCGTGCGCGAGGTGCCGGCGGACACCGCGGTGCCGGCGTCGTACTTGGTCTGCAGCGAGATGTAGGACTGCAGCGCCGAGTACGCCGACACGAAGTCGGTGATCGCCTTCTGCATCGACGCCGTGTCGGCCGAGACCGTGACGTCGACCGGGTTGTCGGTCTTGCGCAGCAGCGTCAGGCTCAGGCCGTCCGAGATGTTGCTCAGCTTGTTCGAGGCCGACTCGATGTCGATGCCGTTGACGGTCGCCTTCGCGTTCAGCGCGGACTGGTTCAGCGCCATCTGCGAGTTCGTGGCGGCGCTGCTGCCGTCGAAGTTCAGCGCCGACAGGCCGGTCGCGGGATTGCCGTCGTCCGCGGTCTCGGTGGCGGTGATCTGGAAGCCGTTGGCCGCGCCGGTGCTGGACGAGCGCAGCGACAGGCGCGAGCCGTTCGCGTCGGTGATGATCGACGCCTGCACGCCGGCGTTGGCCGCGTTGATCTTGTCGCGGATCGCCGACAGCGAGGTCTCGCTGGCGCCGATGGGGATGTCGACCTTGGCCGAGCTGGCCGGATCGAACGTGGTCGTGGGCGGCGTGGCGCCGTCGGACTTGTAGGTACCCAGCTGGATCGAGATCGTGCCGGCGCTCAGCGTCGAGCCGGCGGCAGCGGACGAGGTGACCGTCTGGCCCTGCGCCATCTGCTGCACGCTGACCGAGTAGTCGCCGGGCGCCGCGGTGCCGTTGGAGGTGTCGGCCGTCACGGCGGTGGTGTCGGCGGAGCTGGACGTCGTCTGCGTCCACAGCGTGGTGGAGGACAGCGCGTGCGCCTTGTCGGACAGCGTCGAGGTCAGGCTCTGGATCTGGCCGACCGCCGAGATCTCGGTCTGCACCGAGGCCGCCTTGTTCTGCAGCAGCGTGAGCGGCTGCGACTCGACCGCCATCAGCGACGAGATGATGCTCTTGACGTCGAGCCCGCTGCCGAGGCCGGCCGAGCTGATGGAACCGGTCGTCGAGCTCAGGGAGGTGGTCATGGAATTCCTTGGCGGTCCTTGAGCGAACTATCGGCAGTCCCGCGGCGGACTTGAGGGTCGCGGCGGCGCCGGAACGCGTCTGCACGTCCGGAAAGACCCTGCATTTGCAGGCGATGCCGACGCCGGCGCCACGCAGCGAGGCGCGCCGCGCAAACCTCGGGACCGCGTCGTCGGGGCTTGCGGGGCGCGCCTGGCGGGGGCGCGGCGGAGGCGTCAGCCCTGCAGCAGCTTGAGCACCTGCTGCGGCAGCTGGTTGGCCTGCGCCACCATCGCGGTGCCGGCCTGCTGCAGCACCTGGGCGCGGCTCATGTTGGCGGTCTCCGCCGCGAAGTCGGCGTCCATGATGCGGCTGCGCGCGGCCGACTGGTTCTCGACGCCGGTCTGCAGGTTGGTGATGATGGCGTCGAAGCGGCTCTGCGTGGCGCCGTAGGTGGCGCGCGTGTCGTTGATGTTGTCCAGCGCCTTGTCGATGTTGTCGATCACGGTGCCGATGGCGCCGGTGGTGGCCGAGGCGTCGATCAGCGCGGTCGTCGAATTGGTGACGGCGGTGATGGTCGTGTCCTGCGTCATGTCCGACGTGGCGATCGTGATCGTGTCGTCGGTCGTGGTGTTGGCGCCGATCTGGAAAGTCATCGAGGTCGCGTCTGCGCCGAGGATGTGCTTGCCGTTGAAGGTCGTGCCACCCAGCACGCGGCTGATTTCCGCCTGCAGCTGCGAGAACTCCTTGTTCAGCGAGTCCTTGTCCGACGAGCTGTTCGTGGCGTTGCGGGCCTGCACCGCCAGTTCGCGCATGCGCTGCAGCGAGTTGCTGACCTGCGCCAACGCGCCTTCGGCCGTCTGCGACATCGAGATGCCGTCGTTGGCGTTGCGCACCGCGACGTTCATGCCGCGCACCTGGGCGTTCATGCGTTCGGCGATGGCCAGGCCGGCGGCGTCGTCCTTGGCGGAGTTCACGCGCAGGCCGGAGGACAGCCGCTGCATGGACGTCGCGAGCGAGCCCTGCGACGCGTTGAGGTTGCGCTGCGCGTTCAGCGAGGCAATGTTCGTGTTGATCGTCATTGGCATGTGGATACTCCAGGACTGAAGGCACAACCGGCGAAAGTGCCGGAACTTGAGTTCGATGCGTGGCTGTCAGGCAGGCCTTGGGAGCCCCGCACCTCCAAGCCCGGTACTTGGTCACCCCGACGTTGCTCGCGCTTCATCGCCGGTGCTTCCGGACCGCGTCTCCCGGTCTCGTGGATCGAGGAGACGTTGGATGGATTGTGCGAATACTTGAGGGCGGCCAAACCGACGATATGAGCCCCCGAACCCATCCATTTCGGGCCCGGAACATGGCGAAAGCCCCGCCGGCTTGCGCCGGGCGGGGCTTTCGTTCCTGGAGTCCGGCGGGGCGGGCCCGCCGGGTCGGGCTGCTTAGCGCAGCAGCGACAGCACCTGGGAAGGCTGCTGGTTGGCCTGGGCGATCATCGCGGTGCCGGCCTGCTGCAGGACGTTGGCGCGGCTCATGTTGGCCGTTTCCGTCGCGAAGTCCGCGTCCATGATGCGG